>Ga0302135_10000006_pt1 | contig 147248 bp, 132 predicted proteins | sample CBN3_surface_MG_FD_203119 | JGI IMG/M metagenome (GOLD analysis project Ga0302135, IMG submission 203119) | Marine microbial communities from Western Arctic Ocean, Canada - CBN3_32.1 | ecosystem: Environmental > Aquatic > Marine > Oceanic | place: Canada: Western Arctic Ocean | collected...
ATTCAGTATCGTGCTGAATCTTGTCCTATCCGGCAGCGTCTCAAGTGCCTTGGGAAAAGGCAGTTGCCGCGTAGAATTGGCTTTATAGGGACTTTCGTGGATTTAGAGAGTTAACTTTTCAATACCCTAACTCCTACTATTGAACGATATACCCCTTCATATGTTCTGCAGAGTTCTCCCGCTAGTAAAGGTGCTTTAAAATCTGAACGTATAGCGAAACTTAACGCTCAAGTCGGAGAATGCCGTATTAAAGGTATTGTCCTGATCCCAGTCCTGTAGGTTGTGGTTCAACACGATAAACGCTTCCTGCCCCGCACGCGGGATCCACTGTAGTCGAGTGTTGATGCCAACCTCTTCGGAGATATTGTCGTATTGGATCAGGCTGATCCAATAGAGCGTAGGTGAGAAGGCGACTTGTGAATTCACGCTACTTAGGCGCGTGGTGAAATCACCTTGTGGTAGTTCGATTTCATTCCAGTCGTAACGTAATGACATGGAGAAGTTGCGCGACTGATTCCAAGTAAAGCTGCCATTGATATTGACGCGTTCGCCATTGAAGAAGTCACCAGTGCGGTAGTTAACGCTACCGGAATATTCTCGTTGGCCAGCTGTGTTAAAACCAATCTGTGTTTCGCCAAAGTCGTAGTTGCCTGGCTGGATATAAATTTCGTTTCCTGTTTGACGAAATATTGCGAACGTGTTGCGCACCACTTCCTTGCTCTCGAAATGGTTGAGAGATATGCGATCGCGTGATGTGGTTTCTAGTTCCAATAACCGATAGGAAAGAACTTCAGTTTGCAGACCACCATCGACCAGTTCGATGCGTTGCATATCGATGCCGCCGAAGGCGGTTTGGAAAGGGCCGCTCTCGAAGAAGTGGGTATAGCCAAAATCAGCTGTAAAGTCTTCGATGTTCGAGCGGTTAACGAAACCCATCGCTGGATTGAAATTGTCTTCTACAACCTTATAACCAAATCGCGTACGAAATCCTTCGCTAGCCGGATAGGCAAGGCCGAAACCGTAGGAGGCATCGTCACCGTCCAGGCCTTGGGTGTCGGACTGCTGAAAGAAGGCGTTGCCTTGTAGTCTGCGACCATTGCTGAGTTGGTTGTTGATATATTGAAAATCTATACCAGCAACACTGTTGTCTATGTTCGAAGTAGGGTCGCCGTTGGTGTAGATAAAACCGATTCGCGAATCATCCAGTACGTTTGCCGAGACTCGAGTGATCAACAAATCCGATGAATCCACCCCCGCGTTCTCGTCTTGCCGAATGGCGAGGGCAGCGATATTAAATCTGCCCACGCGTCCGCTAATGCGACCGCCATAGTTAAGATCAACCGGAGCGCCATTGGCAGACAGGCCAAGCTTGCGTGAGAAGTACGGCCGTGCATTCTCTCGACTGCCTCCGGAGGATGCGCTATTGCCGCCAGCCATACCGCTGATATTGCCAAATTGGAAAAGATCCGAGTCGTTATTAAAGAAATCCCGCCTCTCAGGAAAGAACAGATTGAATCTGCCGAGATTTACTTGCCGGTTATCAACTTCGGTTGCCGAGAAGTCTGTGTTTATAGTCAGCGCCGCATTCAGAGAAGGCGTAAGGCGATAGAAGGCATCCAATGAGGGTTCGAAATTTTCATCGCTACCAGATGGACTGAACTGGCGTTGCCGAATAGCCGCAAAGCTGGGAACGATATCGAGGCCGACACCCTGATCCATGCCTTCCATTCCTGTCATCTCGCCCATGATTGTGGGATTGTAAGAACGGTCGAGAGAGACCCAGGCCATCTCTTCATTGCGGCGACGTATGCCGCGTCCAAAGTTGAAGCCCCAGGTATCCAGAGAAGGATCGAAAGGTAGCGATTTAAAAGGAATCTCTACTTCAGCGACCCAGCTATTGCCATCGACGCTAGTGGCCGTGTCCCAGATCGTGTTCCAGTCAAGGGTGAATTGGGATGGCGATGTGTAAAGTGCATCGTGGCGTGCGGCATTAAGATTGGTTTCAAACCGATAACCAGCTCTGCCTTGATTAAACGGGTCGAGGATGATAACCAGACGATCATCGAAGGGCATACCCTGCCCATGACGGAGCGTGGGCGCTGCTATTAGGTCAGGATCGCTGTCGTACATGCGCGCAGCGATATAGAGAGCATCCGATGTGTAGACAACGTAAAGTTCCGTGGGCTCCGACGGAGTCGCATGATCACCCGGACGGTTCTGATGGAAATCGGTAACGACATTCGCTTGTTGCCATACTGTATCGTCGAGTTTGCCATCTAGGATAGGCGCGGTATTTACTCTCACCGCTCGGAAGCTCTTTGCCTCAACCTGTTGCTCCTCTACTGACTCCTGCGCGAAGACTACGCTAGCACTAAAAACCATAGAAAGGGTGATGGGAATAAAAAGCAAGGCGTTTTGTGTGGGAATTAAGTAGCTTCGCAAATTGATAACCTTATACTACATAGGCGCTAATATCAGCCGGGGATTTTAGCAATCACGAGGCGTGAGCGTAAGAAGCTGACACACAATGTTTCATCTTAGCTTCATGCGTGTATGTGTTAAATTGCATTCAAATTTGACCCAGGGTTTGCAGCGATAGTTGACCCGGGCAGGTCTGGCAGATTCGTGGCTTGATAGCATAATGCATGGGTCAATATTCGATGCAAATATGCGGATTTAATGGCTTGCTCAAAATTAGCATCACCCGTTTGAACCTGTTGGTTAATATCAACTATACGTTCGGCAAATTCTTTGTCTTTATCTAGCATGCTCATCACCACAATTCCGGCATATGGAGGTATCGACAACCTTAACCGTCCATTGCGTATCTATTGGCTCTTCTGCCCTAGATAGCTCTATGTAGTTCTTCTCAGTCCATCCGCCTTGGGTCTTTAAGTAGAACTGTACCGCTTTTATATCGCCGCTGAGAGCCTTCTCGTACAGCACAGAACCTATGTTTGCTATCCCCTTTGCTCTACCTGTCCTATAGGCGGTAGAAACCTCTGGCTGTCTTTCCTCAACTGCCCTGAATGTCTTCTCAGTCATGCCGAAGTACGCTGCCATCTGAGACTTAGTACATACAGCAGCCAGTGCCTCAACCTGAATTGCATCAATCTCGGTTAATTCTTTTATGGGTCGACCACCTGTGTTTATTAGTTCCATTATTGTTGTTCCATCTCAAAGATAATCTGCCATCGGTTCTTGCCGGACTCAAAGCGATGACAATTAGATTCAGTTTCCTTAGTTACCCAAGTGCCGTATACAACTTGCTCTTTCTTCTCGAAAATATATTCGCAATGTCCTCGTTCCACTCCATTAACGTAGCGAGGATAGGGTAAGTCATAACCGGACGTAACATAATCGGGATTATCAAAATGTTTACAGTCGATACACTTGTTCATAATTTTAACCCCTTGCACGATGTGCTACATATTCCGACATGGTATTCAAGGCACACACCAAATACTGCGGTTCTCTAACTATGATTTGTTACACTTCTCATAAACAGTTAGTTAAAGCGCAATATCATCCTCGAGTTCAGCATCAAGAGGATCAATACCATCATCATTAAGGAAGTTATAACCCCTTCCTTCTATTAACTGGTTTTGACTTTGCTTTGTTGTATTTGACTGTACTAAGGACTCGTAACTACCCCGTCGGGGTACTTGCGGGTTACCCGTAGCCTTCCTTTTGGTATTGGTAGCCTCTGCTCCTTTCTTCCCACCTTTACTTTGTTTCTCTCGCCTCTCCTCTAAGTGAGCACGGTAATCTTCTAGCTCGGGACAAGTTATTCGCTTGTCATCAATATCGAAAAACGAACCTACCGCCTTCAACAAATCCGGCTTTACTGGTTTTCCCAGCACTGAGGACAATAGCTCTAGATCACTAGGCAGCTCATAGTTGACCCAGCATTCGAGGCGCATTGTATGAAGCAAACCCCTAGCTTCCATATTCATTGATCGAAATGAAATATTGGCCAACGTTGCAGAAGCATACTCTTGAAAGGCTGGTGGCTTTCGGTTCTGGGCCATTACAACTCATCCTTGTGCTGATATTGATCATTTTCGACCCCATAGTAGGATAGAACTGATTCGGGAATAGGATGGGTAGACTTCGGCCTGACATCGTATAAAGCGCATGATTTGACACCACAGAGAGTGACTTGTTGTCGCCACGTACCAGCTGCGAGGTTATCGTATGCGCAGGATTTATAGTGTTGATTTATAGATTTGCGGAGGCTCATGAGGCTTCGGACCGATGATCACTGCCAGTCGGGGTGATTTTAGATTGCATCCACGCTAAAACTTCTGATTCCAGCCAGCCAGCAGCTCTTTCGCCAAGTTTATATTGTTTGGGGAATTCGTCTTTTGAGATAAGGAGGTATATATGGGCACGAGATAATGCCGTTATCAATCGGACTTCAGGCATTCGTAAAAATCTATCGTCATTGGTGAGCAGCGTTTTCATAGTTCCATCCGTAATTGATCGTAGTTAACAACCGAAGATCAGAACATAGATGGGCGTTTCGCGTCACACTGGAATCTACAAGATTATTTCCCTAATTCCTCCCTAACGAGCTTATCGGGCCACCGCTTGAAATACTCGTCTATTAAATTCCGCATAGCATCATCTTTTTTATCCAAGACAATGGCTGCAAACCTCACAAACTTTCCTGCATTGGATATGGGTCCGATTGACTCAGGTACATTGTCCTGCCAGAAATCTAAAAGGTACGCAATTGGTTTGTCAGCGTGACGGCTGCCATATGCGTGTTTGGAATCATTGATGAATTCATTTGCTGATTTTTCGATTAGTGTAAGAAGACCACTAATATCTATTTCACTACGGTGGAATACTTGACCCGTTGGAACATCCTTCCCGAAGTATCCACAACTAACGTTGTCTTTTAATCTCCAGTAGTCATTTGGGCTGAGAGAATCTAGTGCAGCCTTGAGCTTTCCGGTACGCTTTATCACATGTTCAAATTTATCTCTCTCTACCTTTATCGGGGCTGTTTGCTCGCCACGCTTTTTCACAGATGCCTCTCCCATGTGATGCTGAAGTAATTCGACTAGCTCATCAAATGCTTCCTTGGGGAATACTTTTAATACCTTCAGGTTTTCTTTCTGTTTTTCTGTGAACTTAAATTCCATTTATCGGCCTCTAGCGTTTAAAAATGCTACGTTGCTGGAGAGACTTAATTTTCCTGTCGCTGCTTGCTCAATATGATCTGACCACCAGCACATCATCACCCTTCTCCGCTCGAGATACTCAGCTCTATTATATGCAGCTCTAATAGCGTTCTGATCGACATGTGCCAAAGCAATCTCTACTACATCTTTATCAAATCCTTGCTCGTTTAACGTTGTTGAGGCTAAAGCTCGCAATCCATGAGCAACCTGCCTCCCTTGAAACCCCATCCGCTTCAATGCCATATTTGCAGTCTGTGAATTAGCTGATTTCCTTGGATTTCTATCTCCCGGAAATATGAACTCTCTCTGCCTACTAAAAGGCTTCAAAATGTCCAACAGGCTCAATGCTTGGGGAGATAAGGGAACATTATGTGGCTTACCGCCTTTCATTCGGTTCTCTGGTATTTCCCATAAACTGTTTTTTAGGTCGATCTCTTCCCATCGCGCTCCTGCAGCCTCTGCGGGACGAACCATAGTATGAAGCTGCCATTCAAGCAGACACCGCGTTACGAGCTTTATAGATGCCTTATTAAGCGCAATCATTAACTCAGGTAACTCGTCCGGCTTTAAAGCGGGCAGAGGGGTTGATTTAGGGCTATTGAATGCTTTTTTAATGTTAGAGAGAGGATTTGAGTGGACCAGCCCAGTATTCACAGAATAGACCATTACTTCATTGATCCAACCGCATATATTGTCGAGAGTTTCGAGCTTTCCCTGCTTTGCAAGAGGATCAAGTGCTTCTATCGTGTCTACAGCATTGATCTTGTGCAGCGGCAATTTCCCAATGCGAGGGAAAACATGCAGTTCAAGTCTGCTCGAGATTTTTTTGTAGTAGGAGTTTGATACTTTCGACTCTTTTAGTTTGAGCCATTTTTCCGCCACATGCTCGAAGGTATTTGTGTGTGCCTTTTCATCCTTCCACGCCTGCTCTATTCGATATTCCTTCGGGTCAATTTCTTTTGCTAACAAGCCTTTGAATTTTTGCGCCTCAACCCTAGCATCAGCAAGCGAAATATCGGGAAAAATACCCAATCCAAGGTTAGCTCTTTTCTTAGTGAAGGGACGAAGGTAATTAAATATCCAGAGCTTTGTGCCGCTAGGCTTAACTCGCAGATAAAGGCCATGGCCATCAGCAAGGTTATATTCCTTTGCCTTAGGCTTGGCTTGCTTTACTTCGGTATTAGTAAGGGGCTTTGTAGTATTGGTCATTGTAACACCCAGTCCGTCATTAGAAGCTGATGTTACAATCAGTGTTACATTAAGTCTTGGATGTTGCAATATATCATTGGACGCTACAGGGCAATAAAATAGCAGGTATCCCAGTATTATAGAGGGGTTAAAGACCATATCGGACGATATAAGTCTTGTAAATGGTGCGGATGGGGAGACTTGAACTCCCACACCTTGCGATACTAGAACCTAAATCTAGCGCGTCTACCAATTCCGCCACATCCGCATCAATAACAAGGGCATCGAATTCGCCCCTGAGAGGGCGCGTATTATACCTGAACAGCTTGAATTTCCAAGCTTGGCGCTGCGATCCTATTCCTGGCCCTCAATCCAAAGAGTTACGTGATAAAATACGGCTCAAACATCAAACCCCCTAAAGAAAGGATTTATTCATGTCTGATCTCAAAATTTCCACGACCGATGGTATCTCCACTCTGACTATGAACCGGCCTGAGGCTCGTAATGCGCTTAGTATGGAAATGCGGTCAATGTTAAGCGACGCACTCCACGATATCGAGCAGGACTCGTCGATTCGCTGTGTCGTTCTTAAGGGTGCCGGTGATCATTTCATGGCCGGCGGGGACGTGAAGGGAATGGGGAAATCCATTAAGAAGCCGGCAGAAGTAATTCGTAAGGAATTTATGCTGCGAATCCACGAGCTGCACCCCATTATGTTCGCCATGCGCAGAATGCCAAAACCGATTATCGCCAGTTGTCGAGGTGCAGCGGCTGGCGCCGGCGTTAGCATGGCGCTTGCTTGTGATCTGGTTATTGCTGCTGAAGATGCATTTTTTACCCTGGCGTACTGCCATATTGGCACCAGCCCGGATGGCTCTTCATCGTTTCACCTGCCACGGGCCGTCGGCATCAAGCGGGCGATGGAAATAGCACTTCTGGGTGATCGCTTCGATGCCACTGCCGCTGCCGAAATGGGAATGATAAATTTTGTCGTCCCTGAAGGCGAGCTCGATGCAGAAACCGACAAATTAGCTGCTCGGCTTGCCACTGGTCCAACCCATGCCTATGGTAACACCAAAGCACTGTTTTACCGGTCACTGGAGAGTGAATTCGAATCCCAACTGCAAGCGGAAGCTGAGTATTTCGCTGATTGTGCCTCGCGGGATGATTTTCGTGAAGGGGTGACTGCATTCATAGAAAAGCGCAAGCCCGAGTTCACCGGCCGCTAAATATGGGCTATTAAAAGGAAGGGTTTACAAACTGCCCGCTGGAGATTGATCTCGCTGTATCGATTCGACGTTTTCTTGAAGCCGAAATAAACTTTCGTTAATTTGTAACCTGTGGGCATTCACAGATTCCATCGACTGCTCAATGTACTCCAGTCGGCCGACTAGACCCAACACGGTACTATCACCGCTGGTTAATGAAGCCCGAATTGATTCCATGTCACCGCGCATAGTCTCGAGATTCTGAAGGCTTGAGTTCAGGCTTGCCACGGATTGTGTGACTGTAGCAAGGTCTGTACTCAGGGCATTAATTTTCGTGTCACTGGCAGTAATCAGCAGATTTGTTTGCGCAATTTGCTGACTGTTATTAGTCATCGCTTCGTCTTGCCCTCCATTGACTATTTCCAGTCTGGCCACTTCCGACGAAATGTCGTCGATATCGTCATTAATAACTCTGCGAGCTGCCCAAAGCTTATCAATTTCCGAAAAATTAAAATCCATGCGCTCGATTATATTAATGGTTGAATCTGCCACCGATTCGCCGGCCAGCGACAAACGCCGCTCCAGGTCACTAATACGTAAATCAGCTTGACGTAGGTCATCTCGATACTCGCCATACATGTAATAGGCACCGTAGCCAGACCCCATTAAAGTAAGCACGATCAGGGTTAACATAACTCTCACCGGCCAGGTACTCACCTTTACCGTCACCGCAGAATAACTAGGGCGCACTATTTCCTGGGCCTGAGAGCGTCGATTACTCAGGTGAGTATCCACATCGTCCCGGTCGGGTACCATTGGCGGTATATTTGATAAGTCGTCGTTATCGCTCATGCAGCGCATTATCCTAAAATTCTCTCGTGCATGCCATCCCCAGAGAACCTTAATAGGAAATTGCTTCGGCCAATGATAATATAGCGCTACTGTCCATCTATAACTAGAACCACTGCGAGAGTGCTCTATATACGCCTGATAGGCGCTATTTATGGATGGGCAGTCGCTAACCCGGGCAAAACGCAAGAAAAATATTTCGACGGGTACGAAGAATCAAGTTCACTACAAGAATAAGGACCCCTGCTATGGAATTAGAAAATTTAATATCATTCACTTTTCGCTGGATTCACTTTTTTGCTGGCGTGACCTGGATAGGACTGCTTTACTACTTTAACTTTGTACAAACAGAGTTTTTTAAAGAAACCGATGCGCCCACCAAATCATCGGCTATAGCTAAATTAGTTCCACGAGCACTATGGTGGTTCCGTTATGGTGCCCTCTATACTTTCCTATCGGGCCTGGCATTAGCCGGTTTCCTAGGTGGGGCGGTAAATTTTTACCTCGTGGTCGGTATGCTGCTAGGTACTTTAATGTTCTTAAACGTCTGGCTCATAATTTGGCCAAATCAGCAAATCGTGATTGCCTCCACCGAGCAAGTCATAGCGGGTGGTACGGCAATAGCTGAGGCAGCCGGTGCACTAGGCAAGGCAGGTCTGGCCTCACGCACTAACACGCTATTCTCCCTGCCCATGCTATTCTTCATGGGTGCATCTGCTCATTTAACCGGTGTCGGTCGTGTTCCCATGTCAGGGGATGGCGGTACCAGTTCGCTGGCCATGATTCTGACAATCGCCATAATTTTGGGTCTGCAATTCAACGGAATGAAAGGCAAAACCGGGCCCATAACCACCGTCAAAGGCGTTATTCACTGCGGAATCGCCATGGCCGCAGTACTGCTGCTGATCATCGAATTGCTATAAAATAAGTCACACTAAAGCACAGAAAAGGGGCCTTGCAGGCCCCTTTTTTAATACCTCCCTCAATTTCAATTCATTGCAAAACTAAAGATCAAGTGGCTTTCGAGCCAAGAAGGCATAGCCTTTCACGTCAAACTGTCTGGCATTGGCCTCTCCTGAAGCCCCACCGAAAGTGTCCACAGGTGGTCCGATCTCTATGTCGGTAAAGCCACTCTCTAACAACATCTTTTCCCAGCCTGCGCACGGCAGGCCACCAGCGATTCAGGCGGTCCAGAGATCGATATTATCCATTGCCGCCTGAGGCACAGGCTTACCGTTAGCGATGTCGGCAAACTGCAACATGCCACCAGGCTTTAGCACGCGGTAGATTTCAGCCATCACCTGGTGCTTGTCGGCACAGAGATTGATAACTCCGTTGCTGATAACCACGTCCATAGTACTGTCTTCAATTGGCAACTCTTCCAGCAAGCCTTCTAGAAATTCCACATTCTTAAGCCCGAGACCCGTTGCCAATGACCGGGATTTATCCAGCATCTGCTCAGTCATATCGATGCCGATTACTTCGCCTTCCTCACCCACTTGTGAAGTGGCGATAAAACAATCGAAACCTGCACCAGAACCCAGATCTAGTACTTTTTCGCCCGCGCCTAGTGCACGCAAAGAGAAGGGGTTGCCAACGCCGGCAAAGGATTCCACCGCCTTATCTGGCAACGCGTCCACACCTTCATATCCAAGACGGCTCGCCAGTAATCGACCGGTATGAAAATGAAACGACTTTTCTGGAGTCTCAGCGACCTCGCGATATTTCTTCTTTACATCTTCCCGCAGCGCCGCTGCATCTATATTGATTGGTCCGCTCATCATTGGTTCCCCTTAAATAGTCAGTGTGCATCCGCAATTAGTCTAAAATTAAGTTAAAACTTAGCCAACCGGCAGTAGCGCTTAGCTATCTGGCTCGCCTCGATGAGGCGCGCTTCTGCGTTAAGATAGTGTTGGAGTAAGTTTCCAATTTTTCACCACATTTTGCACGACAAAAAATGTCCTATCTGCAACAACAGGATCAAATCTAGCTTTATTTGAAAGGGCTGGAACGAGCGGGAGTTAAAGCGCAAGCAGCCAGGAAAGTAGAAACTCATTGATAATGAGGTCTTTTAGAAAGAAGAAACAATGCTGCAGGCTTTAAATCGGCTGACAGTGAGAGAATTAATCCTTCTCGGCAAGGCGAATGTGAAATCTGGAGCGCAGTATATAAACGATACATGAGCACCAGATTTTCAAGCCAACGCCGCCAGGGAGGATTAAAACCTGCCTGACAATCGATTTTTACATCATGCCGGGCATGCCGCCACCCATACCACCCATATCAGGCATCGCTGGGCCAGCGCCTGACTCTTGAGGAAGCTCTGCTACCATGGCTTCAGTAGTGATCATCAATCCGGCGATGGAACCCGCAGCCTGCAACGCAGTTCGAGTAACCTTAGCAGGATCAAGAATTCCCATTTTAATCATGTCACCGTATTCACCAGTAGCGGCGTTGAAACCAAAATTGCCTTTACCATCTCGAACCTTGTCCAGAACAACAGAACCTTCTTCGCCGGCATTTTGTACGATCTGGCGCAGAGGAGAGGTCACGGCCTTAAGCAACAAGGTAATACCCACATTTTGATCTTCATTATCGCCTGTTAAACCATCAATGGCTTGCAGCGCTCGGATAAATGCAACTCCACCACCAGGCACTACACCTTCCTCTACTGCTGCACGAGTTGAATGCAATGCATCCTCGACACGGGCTTTCTTTTCCTTCATCTCAATTTCAGTGCTAGCACCAACTTTGATAACGGCCACACCACCGGCTAATTTAGCCACACGTTCCTGGAGTTTCTCTCGATCATAGTCCGAGGAAGTCTCCTCGACCTGAGCACGTATCTGAGTTACCCGGCCTTTAATATTTGCAGCATCTCCAGAACCATCGATAATAGTTGTATTTTCCTTGGTTATGCTAACGCGCTTTGCCGAACCAAGATCTTCAACAGAGGCGCCCTCGAGGTTCAACCCTACTTCTTCCGAAATAACAGTACCGCCGGTAAGAGTTGCGATATCTTCTAGCATAGCTTTCCTGCGATCGCCAAATCCTGGCGCTTTCACAGCAGCCACTTTAACGATACCGCGCATATTGTTTACTACCAACGTGGCCAAGGCTTCACCTTCAACATCTTCGGCGATTACCAGCAGTGGTCGACCAGCCTTGGCAACACCTTCCAGTAAACCCAACATATCGCGAATATTGGAAACCTTCTTGTCCACCAGTAATATCAGCGGGCTTTCCAGGTCAACACTCATGCTGTCTTGATTGTTGATAAAGTACGGAGAAAGATAACCGCGGTCGAATTGCATGCCTTCAACCACGTCCAGTTCGTTTTCCAGTCCTGAACCATCTTCAACGGTGATAACACCTTCTTTACCTACTTTTTCCATCGCCTCAGCGATAATCTCACCTACTTGTGTATCGGAGTTAGCCGATATAGTACCCACTTGTGCGATAGCCTTGGGATCCGTACATGGCTTAGCAAGTTTTCCAACTTCCACAACCAATGCTGCAACCGCTTTGTCTACGCCACGCTTTAAATCCATTGGATTCATGCCGGCTGCCACTGACTTCAGGCCTTCATTTAATATGGATTGAGCCAGCACCGTTGCTGTGGTGGTTCCGTCACCTGCCACATCGGAAGTTTGTGATGCAACCTCCTTAACCATCTGCGCGCCCATGTTCTCAAACTTGTCTTCAAGTTCGATCTCTTTAGCAACGGATACACCGTCTTTGGTTACAGTCGGTGCGCCAAATGACTTGTCGAGAACTACATTGCGACCCTTGGGCCCCAGGGTAACTCTGACCGCGTCAGAAAGAACGTTAACACCTTGTAATAGTTTTTGGCGTGCTGTATCGCCGAATTTTACGTCTTTAGCCATTTTCTAATATTCCTATTTTTTCTATACGATGAATGAAGTCTAGTTATCAATTAGATACTAAGATTCAACAACACCAAAAATTTCACTTTCATTTAAAATCAGCAATTCTTCATCACCAATTTTCACTGTATTGCTTGAATATTTACCAAAAACAACCGTATCTCCCACTTTCACATCAACAGGCTGTGTTTCCCCATTGTCCTGACGCTTACCAGGGCCAACTGCAAGCACTTCACCCTGAGCGGGCTTTTCACTAGCCGAACCCGGTAGCACAATGCCTCCAGCACTGGTGGTTTCTTCTTCCATGCGTCGCACTACGACGCGATCTTGTAAAGGCCGGATATTCATTACTCTTCACTCCTAAAACAATTGATTGACCAAGTTAGAACCGAAATAGCGCTACACACCCCCTTTAATCGGGAATTAGCACGATTACTAGCAAATTCGCAAACTACGCACCGGAAACACATTAATCAAGGGGTTTACGGCTGTTTCGTCGTTGTGTCACCCTTAATGGGGCTAGTCAGAAAAATTTCAATGGGTAAGCACTAAATCAGACAAGATTTTTGGCAAAAACCCTCGTTTTAGATGTAAGCATGGCCCTCGAGCCCCTTGTCTTCTGAAAATCAACGACTTTCATCAGAATCATTCTCTTTCCCATCACCCATTGGTCTAAGTAATTTATCACTTTCTTTGGAATATTCGCCCTCGAAAGTGTGGCTATCTGACTTCTGGAAACTGGACCCGGTGCTGCTCCAGTAGCCAAATGCCGACGATTTGCTTCCAGAGCCCATTGCCATCACCACTCTCGATTTGATGATGCGAGCAGCTATTAGTTGCCTCAATGGACCCGTTAGAAACAGAAAACCCAATGCATCGGTAATAAAACCAGGCGTAAGTAACAGTGCTCCAGCGCCGGCTAATAACATGCCTTCCACTATTTCTTGCGCTGGTAACTCGCCTGTTTGAAGTCGCTGATTTGCCCTTAGCAGGGTCGATAAACCCTGCTGCTTCAAAATTTGCACACCGATAACCGCCGTCATAACCACTAGGCCAAGGGTAGTCAGACCACCAATCCGGCCACTTACCTCTAACAGTAGCAACATTTCAACCAGGGGTATTGCAATGAAGAAAACTACAAGAAAGCGCACAAATGGCCCCGCCACACTTTATAATTGGCACACTTTACCATACGGACCAAATTTTAGTGGTGTATAGCCCGCCGCACGAAGCGATAATGGACAACAAAGAGAAAATCTGGCAGGTAGTGCATCAAATTCCAAAGGGCCGAGTTGCCAGCTATGGTCAGGTCGCGAAGATGGCCGGATTGCCGGGTTACGCTCGTTATGTTGGTCACGCAATGAAAACGCTGCCGGCCGGAACCAAACTCCCCTGGTTTCGTGTGGTTAATTCGAAGGGTTCGATTTCCTTTAAGAATGGGACTGCTCAGTACTTATTGCAGAAATCTCTTCTCGAGAAAGAAGGGCTAGTCTTTATCAGGGGGAAATTTGCTTTGCGAAAATACGGATGGAATCCGCTCGCGGCATAGCAGGGTACACAACCCCAGCGTGTTCTTTATTCTTCATTTTGCGGCGCCACCCAAGGAAACATCTGCGAGGCCACTGCGAATCATATACCAGAATAGGAATACACCAGGAAAAGCCAAGAATGTAGTAAATAAATAGAAGTTAACATAACCCATACTCTCTATGAGTCCACCTGCTACAGTCCCAGTAAGAAATCTACCAGCTATACTGGCAAGAGCTGAAAGCAGGGCATACTGGGTCGCAGTAAAGCGCAAATTACACAAGGCTGATAAATAAGCGACAACCGTTACGCCACCAATACCACTAGCGAAATTTTCAAAGCCAACCGCAGCCGCCATGCCAAAATTAGTATGGCCAACTAAAGCTAAGGCAGCAAAACTAAAGTTTGAGACGGCCATGAGTATCAGGCTTACCAATACTGAGTGCTTAAGCCCCATGCGCACATACATGATACCGCCAATAAAAATTCCAGCGAGGAAGGCTATAAAACCAAAGCCGACATCATAAAAAGCAATTTCTTCATTGCTAAAACCCAAATCATTAAATAAAAGACGTAAGGTGAGATTGGCAAGGGTGTCACCTATTTTGTGTATTAACACAAAAAAAAGCACCAACCATGCTCCCTGTCGCTTAATAAATTCAATGAGAGGGCTAAAGTATTCAGTTAAGGCATTTAATAAACCTTTGGTAGCAACTGGTTCAATATGACGCTTCGGTTCCCCTATGAACACTCCAACCAGAATTGCTGGTAATACAAAAATAGAACATGAGATATAGGCAATAGACCAGTCAAAGCGGCTAGCAATGATAAGAGCCAGCGCACCAGTTGTAGCAGCACCGATTCGCCAGCCATACTGAGACATACCTGAGCCAGTGCCAAATTGATAAGGCTCTAGTAGTTCAATACGGTAAGCATCAATAATTATATCTAGCGTAGCGCCACAGACACCCAAAGTGATTGCCGCGATAGCAACCGTGGACAAAGCCTGATTCGGATCGGCCACTCCTAAAAATGTAACAGCCAGAACTACCATTAGACTGATAACCCAAAGCCAAGATCGCCTTTGTCCAAAACGATTTATGACAGGCAGCTTCACATTATCAACAATTGGTGCCCACAGAAATTTAAAGTTATAAGCCAAGAAAGTTAACGCAAAAGCTGTCACAGCACTTTTTGAGATGCCATCTTGAGCCAGACGTGTGGTGAGGGTTGCCCCAATCAGGGCAAATGGAAAGCTTGAAGACACACCCAGAAAAAATGCTGCCAAGGGTCCTGCTTCAGCATAAGGACGGGCACTTTTAGGCAGCCAGCTTCGCCAACCAATCATTAAAGTGCTTTCAGCTCTCGACATACATTATTAGTCCCTAAAATTTTCGTACTGCAATGGTATTCCCAGATTTTCCTCTCTCAACAAGACAATGACTTTCTGCAAGTCGTCACGTTTCTTGCCAGTCACCCTTAGCTTTTCACCCTGAATTGCTGTTTGTACTTTGATTTTTGTGCCCTTCACCATCTTAACTATCTTTCGCGCTAGATCAGCCTCAATTCCTTGTTGTATTTTTACTGTCATCGTCGCCTTCTGCCCGGATAATTCGATATCCCCTTCCTGCATACATTTGAGATCCACACTTCTTTTTACTAGTTTGGCTCGAAGAATTTCCAGCATCTGCCTTACTTGAAAATCAACTTCCGCGGTCACCGCGATATCCGATGTGTCGATTAGTTCAAAACTGGCATCGATCCCCTTGAAATCATACCGAGTGCCTACTTCCCGGTTAGCCTGATCCAGAGCATTGCTTATTTCTTGCAGATCAACCTCTGACACAATATCAAATGAGGGCATAGCTATCCTCCAATTATCAAAAAATCTAGCTGAGTTACCCAACTTCGCCTGAAGTCTACCACTCCTTGTCGATTAAGAAACCTGGAAACAGGAAAGAGTTACAAGCCTGATACGTACCGCTATTTATGCCACAACAATGTGGGTTAAGATCAGTCCATTAGTTATCGTATAATCAGAGCTTTTCTCGACAGCAAATTAGCCTGCAGTAACACAGCAGATGTTGACACACTTTTGTGCTAAGTTTTGTTCTCACACATTAGGGATTTTTAATTGATTAGCTCACGGCACATAGTATTGTTAGGACTGCTTGCTCTGCTAACACTAGCCAGTTTTCTGGTTTCTCTGCTAAGCGGCAGCGTCGACATGTCTTTAGGTGATCTAATTACGGCACTTTTGAGATTCCCCGACAATTTGCAAGCGCAAGTTTTATACGAAATAAGAATTCCCCGCACCCTGGCTGCGTTTACAACCGGTGGTTTGCTTGCCATGTCAGGGGTAATTATGCAGGTTCTACTAAGAAATCCTTTAGCGGATCCCTACATATTAGGCATATCCGGTGGCGCAGCAGTGGGAGCCCTATCGGCAATACTCCTAAGGCTTGGCGGTTGGTGGGTATCCACTTCCGCCTTTGTTGGGGCGCTGCTGTCAATACTCATTGTATTTGGCCTGGCAAACAAGTTCGGTAAATGGTCTGTTACCCGCTTGCTACTTACAGGTGTAGTGATTTCCGCCGGCTGGGGCGCCGTGATCAATATATTGCTCACTACCAGCTCCTCGAATAATGTGCAGAGCATGTTATTTTGGCTGATGGGAGATTTGAGCCAAAGTTCAGTGGCAATTGGACACGCCGTGCTTCTTGCCAGCGGCTTGCTTATCGGTATTTATTTCGCGCGCACTCTTAATGTATTAATTAGAGGAGAATTGGTAGCTTCAGCGCTGGGGGTAAATATTGAAACGACGCGAGTCATCCTCTATTTCAGCGCCTCTCTGCTAACAGCCAGCGCGGTGACTATCGCTGGTTCAGTCGGATTCGTCGGATTAATTATCCCGCACATGTTACGGATGTTAGGCGCACGAGATCACCGAGTGCTAATCCCCTCGTCAATATTACTTGGTGGTAGCTTTTTGGTAATCGCCGACAGCCTGGCCCGGAGCATAATTGCGCCTCAGCAACTACCGGTTGGCGTAGTCACGGCAGTCATTGGAGTGCCCGCTTTTCTGATTATTTTGCGCAGCACCATAAGACAATGAAAGAAACTATTCTCGACATCAAAGCTCTCACACTACAGATTGCTGGAAAATGCCTCTGTGCAAACCTTAACCTCTCAATAACACAAAATCAGCACTGGGGATTGCTCGGCAAGAATGGCGTTGGCAAAACCTCGCTTCTCCATAGCCTGATGGGTTTAAGAGAGATTGATTCAGGCGTTATTTTCCTGCATGGCAAACCAATGAGTGAATTACCTCGTAGAGAGCTGGCCACTCTAGTTGGCATACTTTTTCAGGAACACACCCACACACTGCCATCGACGGTGCTAGAAACGGTGTTACTCGGTCGCCACCCACACGTCCAATCCATGTTACGAGATGACCCGCTTGACCTTCAAAAAGCTCAGGAAGCACTCCAAGATTTTGATCTGACGACCATAGCTGATCGTTATATTGATACCTTGTCAGGCGGAGAGAAGCAACGTCTGGCACTTGCTATGCTGGTAGTACAAAGCCCAAAACTATTCCTGCTAGATGAGCCAAGTAATCATTTGGACATTGCCTACCAAATTAAAATGCTCGACTTATTAACACAGAAAATCGATGGACAAAACGCCAGCTTGATCATGGCCACTCACGATATCAACCTCGCCGCCAGATATTGCGATCAAATAATTTTGCTAACGGGAAACGGTGAATACCTATCAGGTCCCAGGCAAACCGTTCTGACTGAAGAAAACTTATCAAAAGCATTCAGCTACGAAATACAATCTGTAGCAATTCAAAACAGAACCCTATTCTTCCCAGTCTAACTCAAAACTATCAAGCGCTGTGGTGGCAAATTTTTCTGCCTCAGCAATTAAAGTGACAGATATCTAATATCAGAAAGGATCTTTACTAAAAAGTCAGCAAACAGTCCCCCATCAACACCATTCACCGCACGGTGATCATAAGAAAGTGTCAGAGGGAGCATTTTCCTCGCGGCAAGCTCGCCATTTACATAAACCGGCTTAATAGTCGTCTTTGCCACACCCAATATAGCAACTTCCGGCGCATTGACTATAGGGATAAAACCAGTACCACCAATTGCGCCAAGACTGGATATTGAGAAACAACCACCCTGCATTTCCTCCGGACTCAACTTACGCTGCTTAGCCTTATCGGAAAGTTCAATGACCTCTGACGCCAACTGCCAGATACTCTTCTTATCAACATCTCTAATTACTGGCACCACCAGCCCAGCCTCGGTTGCAACTGCCACACCAATGTGCAGGTACTTTTTCTGAATTCTATGTTCGCCAGACGAGTGTAGTGAAACATTAAATTGAGGGTATTCCTGCAATGCTTTGGCGCAGGCCTTTAATAAAAATGGTAAGAAAGTTAACCTGACCTCTTTACGTTCGGCTTCAGGTTTGAGTTCGGACCTGAACGTTTCCAAATCGGTTACATCAGCCTCATTGAACTGAGCAACATGGGGCACATTCGACCAGTTTCGATGCATATTAGTCGCGACGAGCCTGTGCAGTTTGCTCAATGACTGATTTTCAATCTCCCCAAATTGGCTGAAGTCAATATCTGCAATGGGGGAAATACCCACCGCTTGCTGACCAGCTGGCACATGAATACGACTCTTTACAAAATCATGAATATCTTCCTTCAATACTCTTGATTTTATTCCTGTTCCTAATATTTCGGCCAGGTCTACTCCCAGTTCTCGGGCCAACTTGCGCACTGCAGGACCCGCATAGACATGGCTTCTATCACCTGTCACATTGGTCGCTGGAGCATGGCTTAAGTTTGTCTGGACCGGTGACGATTCTACCGGTACCGATGCCACTGGTGGTACCTCAGCGGGAACCGTTTCTGGTTCTACATTTACCTTCACAGCCGCTTCCCCAGCTGCCTTATCGCTTTGCCCTGGATCGCTAGGCTCGCTATTATTTGCATCAAGGCTTGTCTTCTCGGGCTCTACTTCTAGGCTCATCATTTCACTGCCAGAACTCACCTGATCGCCTAGGTTGACGGCAATACTCTTAACAATGCCATCCATTGGGGCAGGTATCTCCATAGCTGCCTTGTCACTTTCCAGCACCAATAGGGAATCATTCACTGCTACCGACTGCCCAACAGAGACTAATAGCTCGATGACTTCAACTTCACTGACATCACCAAGGTCTGGAACTTTTATATTTTCTACTGACAACCTTCTACTCCCGGATAAATTTATGTCCATCTTTTTTTTGGCCAATGTCTATTGTGCTATAGGATTAACCTTGTCCTGTTTAATACCGTTCTTTTTCATAAAGTCGCTGATCTGCTTATTGGATACAAGTTTTTCAGACTTCATTTCTGTTAAAGCGGCCAGAACCACAAACTTGCTGTCAACTTCAAAAAAGTGTCTTAATTTTTCACGGCTATCGCTGCGGCCAAATCCATCAGTTCCCAATGTGCAGTAGGCCGCCGGCACATATGCTCTGACCTGGTCAGCATAGGACTTCATGTAATCTGTCGTTGCTATAACTGGTCCTTCCGCAGTAGACAGCGCTTGCGTCACAAAAGGTACTTTCGCTTTGCTGGCAGGCTTAAGCATATTTTCTCTGGTAACTGCCAGCGCTTCCTTACGCAATTCATTAAAACTGGTAACACTCCAAACATCCACCAGAACATCATAGTCTTCACGCAGTATGGCTGCGGCCTTTCTCACTTCCCTTAAAATGGTACCACTTCCAAGAAGCCTGACTCTCAACTCAGATTTCGGCTTGGTTTTTAGTTTGTATTGTTTACCCCCGCCATCTTCCAGTAGATACATGCCCCTGATGATGCCTTCTTCACAATTCTCGGGCTTTTCTGGTTGTTGGTAGTTCTCGTTCATGGTGGTAATGTAATAGAACACTGACTCCATCTTCTCAAACATTCGGTGCATGCCATCTTGAACAATGATGGCTAGCTCGTAGGCATAGGTAGGGTCATAACTCACACAATTGGGAATGGTGGATGCCAGAATGTGGCTGTGTCCATCCTGGTGTTGCAAGCCTTCACCATTGAGCGTTGTTCTACCTGCTGTTGCACCGATTAGAAATCCTCTCGCTTGAGAATCTCCAGCAGCCCAGCACAAATCACCGATGCGTTGGAAGCCAAACATTGAGTACCCAATATAAAAGGGAATTAAGGGGTAATTGTTAACACTGTAAGAGGTGGCAGCGGCAAGCCAGGAACAAAATGCACCGGACTCACTAATCCCTTCTTCCAACATCTGCCCTTTTTTATCTTCCTTGTAAAACATAACCTGATTGGAGTCGGCAGGGTCATACAGTTGGCCCACAGCTGAAAAGATACCCAACTGCCGAAACATACCTTCCATCCCAAAAGTTCTCGCCTCATCCGGTACGATGGGTACCACTCTATGACCAATGTCTTTGTCCTTGCAAAGAGTAGATAATATGCGCACGAATGCCATGGTAGTGGACAATTTCCGCTTGCCACTGCCTTCAAGTTGCCCCCTAAAGGCATCAGCTGAAGTCATCGACAAAGCATAGGATTGGCGTCGCCTTTGTGGCACTGGCCCGCCGAGCGATTCTCGCTGTTCCATCATATATTTGCGTTCGAGGCTCTTCTCCGGTGGTCGGTAATAGGGAACCTCTTCCAATTTGTCATCTTTGATAGGAATACCGAACCGGTCACGAAACCGCTTCAAGCTCTCCTTATCCAGCTTCTTAACCGAGTGTGTGGCATTTTGCGCTTCTGCACCTGAGCCAAAGGCATAACCCTTGACCGTTTTAGCCAAAATCACCGTGGGTTTGCCATTGGCCTTTGTCGCCTTGGCATAGGCCGCGTATACCTTATAGGGATCGTGCCCACCACGGTTCAATGCCATTAGATCGCGGTCAGACAAATGCTCTACCATCTTGAGCAACTCGGGACTCTTCCCGAAAAAATGCTCCCGCGTGTACGCCCCACCCCTGCTCCAGTAATTTTGGTAGTCACCGTCCACAGCCTCATCCATCCGCGCCTGTAAAATTCCATTTTTATCTGCTTGGAACAAAGAGTCCCATAGTCTGCCCCATACAACTTTGATCACATTCCATCCAGCACCACGGAAAGCGCCTTCCAATTCCTGAATAATTTTACCGTTACCACGTACCGGTCCGTCCAACCTTTGCAGATTACAGTTGATAACGAATATAAGATTATCCAGATGTTCTCGACCAGCCTTTGCAATCGCACCTAGAGACTCAGGTTCATCGGTTTCCCCGTCTCCCAGGAACGCCCAAATTTTACGGTCACCAGTATCAAGGAGCCCCCGACTACTCATGTATTTCATAACATGTGCCTGGTAGATAGCCTGGATCGGACCTAAGCCCATAGACACAGTAGGAAATTGCCAATAGTCAGGCATCAGCCAGGGATGGGGGTACGACGATAATCCGCCGCCATCCACTTCCTGGCGAAACTTGTCCATCTGCTCTTCGTCTATTCGTCCCTCGAGATAAGAACGAGCATAGATTCCCGGTGAGGAATGCCCTTGAAAAAAAATCAAGTCACCTTCACTGTTTTCACTTGGGCCCTTAAAAAAATAATTGAAGCCGACATCATAAAGTGTTGCTGCGGATGAAAATGTTGAGATATGTCCACCGATGCCGGGATTTTCCCTATTGGCACGCATCACCATAGCCAAAGCATTCCAGCGAACAATTCCTCTGATTTGACGCTCCATGAACATGTCCCCAGGCATGCGTTCTTCATCCTGGGGAGCTATGGTATTTCTGTAAGGGGAATTAACAGATGTGTAGGCCGTGCGAAGCCCGGTTCGAGATGCCCTTGCTGCCATGCGCTCAAGCAAGTAGCTGGCGCGGTCTATTCCTTCTTCATCGATGACGGAGCGGAGCGCATCCAGCCATTCCCTTGTTTCTTCGGGGTTATCATCCTGTTTCTGCTTACTCATTGTGCTCGCTTCTTCCGCATATTCGGGCCTTGGAGACGGCCCATCTGATGTGTAAATAATTTACATGAAATGCAGATATTAACGTAATTTGGCTATTTTTTCCATCTTAAAGTGGTTTTTTTGTAGTTTTTTTACAAGCTAAATATCATTATCAGCGTAAGAATAATCAGCCAGATCATCTGACTTCGCTTCAGTAAGCCCCGTAACATTTCAATTTCAACTGCTGCCTGGTCGCGAAACCCCTCAGTGTCAACCTTTTCTTCACAGTTCTGATCGCTACGGGCAAGCGCCCCCAGCGCAAAGCTCTGCAGAATCCAAATCGAGGCTAAAGCGCCAGAAGAAAGCCTTAAATCGATCAAAGGAATCTACAAAATTGCTTGCCAGCGAAAATGTCAGACCAAGCAACCTGATTGGTATCCATTCAAGCACATAAATAACCCAATTTATCAAAATCACTGACTGCTCTGATACGACTTTACTTTCACTATCTAGAAGCTGGTAGCTTATGTAGTTGAATACAACACCAAGAGGACCAGCCAACATGTACCAGAAAAATATCGCAAATATTTTCCCAAAATACCCGTTTACAAGTTCCTTGTTGAAACAATTTTTCAATGAGATTTCATCTCGCTCACAATCAGCATCTGGTATTCCCATATCCTCTTGCAAGAATTCAACACAAGATTCTAGATTTCCTTTACGCCACCTCTCCAAAAATTCTGCAACCATTTGTCCTGGCTGAGTTCGATCGAATGCAATCAACAAAACCAGGATATGAAGTAACATTGTCGGCAAACTAAAAAACTGGTTATCCAGCAACACCAGCAATCCAACTAATACCAAGATCGGTATGATATAAATAATTACCAAGCTTATCCACCAGGCCTTAGCATACTTGGCGGTGCAGTCTGCCAACTGATGCTCTATAGCACGGCGAAATCGGAAGAACCAGCCGTCATCGAAACGATCGAAACCTTTCAACCACGTATAGTTGACTATCAGACACAGCAAAATAACCAAATAATTAAAAGAAATTTCGCCCATCCGCTCACCTGCAGTGCTTTATGGCAGGCCCAATCCTTTTCAAGCTGTTTGCAGATCATCAAGCCCTGCTTTGTATTTCAACCAATTGAAACAGGCCCCTGGGTCAGTTTTTCTCGATGGCGAAATATCACTATGACCTACTATTCTATCCGAGTTCAAACACGGGTATTCACCCAAAAGTAATTTAGTAACAACAATCAGGGAATTGTATTGCTCCTCGCTGAATGGTGTTGAATCAGTGCCCTCCAGCTCTATCCCGATGGAATAATCATTACAATTCTTCTTTCCACAAAAACTGGATTCCCCCGCGTGCCAGGCTTTCCTGTTTAAAGGGACATACTGTGTGATCTGGCCCTCCCTATCAATTAGCAGATGTGCAGATACCTGTAGGCCTTCAATTTCCTTAAAAAACGGATGCGACTTTGCATCCAGTCGGTTATCGAACAATTCATCAATACAACCGGTACCATATTCACCCGGTGGCAGGCTAATGCAGTGGATCACTAGAAGATCAATTTCAACGTCATCCGATCTAGCGCTCTGATTGGGAGAACAAAGTTGTCGGGCCATATTTAACTTATGATTTTGGATAATTGACATTGTATCGAGAACAGCCGGAACTTTGCTAGGGCACCTCCTAATAATAGCATAAGTGTCACAGCCCAGGGGCAATTGAAGAGGTGCAGTCACTTAATCGTTAATACGGGGCAGGCTAGAATGTAAAGTATTTCCGAACAGGGGCATACATGAGTGACAAGCTATTAATTCAGGATCGAATACGACATAATTCATGCGCTCGTCTCAAATGGGCACCTAATACCAAGTAGACATGTTTCAGCACTGTGCTGCAGTAGCGTTAGACTAACAAGCCCTTTCCTTTATGAAAACAGTAAAGTCCCCTACCGACATCCCAGAAGTAGTTAATCGCGCACTCGCAGAAGACTTGGGTTCGGGTGATATCACAGCTGAGTTGATTGCGCAGCAGACAACAATTGAAGCCAGCATTATAAGCCGTGAAAATGCCGTTTTATGTGGAAGCCCATGGGCCACTCAGGTATTTGAACAACTCGACCCGGGTATTCACATGAAATGGCACGCAGAAGACGGCGAGGCAATTAAGGTGAATCAATTACTGATTTCGGTCCAGGGAAAAGCCCGGCCTATATTAAGCGGTGAAAGATGTGCATTAAATTTCCTTCAATTGCTCTCTGGCGTGGCAACCAGAAGCCGCCATTTGGCAAAGCTTGTTGCCCATACCCACGTGCAGTTACTTGACACACGCAAGACCCTCCCAGGGCTCCGCACTGCCCAGAAATACGCCGTGGCTATTGGCGGGTGTTTTAATCACCGCATGGGTCTATATGACGCATTTTTAATCAAGGAAAACCATATTAATGCCTGCGGCTCAATTGCTCAGGCTATTGGTAAGGCACGGGAACTCTATCCGAACAAGACAGTCGAGGTGGAAGTAGAAGATCTCGATCAGTTAGATCAAGCGTTACAATACAGCGCTGACACTGTCATGCTGGATAATTTCACCCTTGCTGAACTTATAGAAGCTGTAAGAATCACCAAGAAGCGAACAAAGTTGGAAGCTTCTGGCGGAATAGACGAAAACACTCTGGTAAAAGTCGCTGAAACTGGCGTAGACTATATCTCAATCGGTGCATTAACCAAGAATTGCTTGGCCATAGATTTATCTTTACTGATTAAATCGCATTGATTCCTCGTCCATGATCAGCAGGAGAAGGAGGCAACATGAACAAATCGAATTGGCTTGCACTAACTACGGGTTGCACCCTAAGCCTTATTTCTCTTCTGGCAATTGGACATGCAGGCAACATGGATTTAAATGGCGGTCATTATTATGGTAGATCCTACCACTGCCATGTAAGCAATTGTGAAATGCCGGACACCTTTGATCGCTTTGGCAGAAGAGATGGCGCGTTCACCGATCGCCGAGGCCGGGAAAAGTTTTTTAATATAGACGACTGGGCCTTTGAACAGGACTTTGACGGCGATTGCCAGTCAACTCGGCAGGAAATGCTCATATTGACAAGCCAGATCGAAGTGAGCTACACCAATCCACGTAATTGTGTAGTCCGTATAGGAGAATGGCTAGACGAGTATACCGGCAAACTGTTTAAGGTTGCCACGCAAATTGATCTGGATCATGTTATTCCGTTAATGTACGCGCATACCCATGGCGGTGATGCTTGGCCTGAAAATAAAAAATTGCAATTTGCCAACGACCCAATCAACCTGATACTAGCCGAGAAACGCGAGATTCGCCGCAAAGGCGACCGGGGTCCCGATCGATACTTGCCGCGTGACGAATACCAATGCTCCTACGTCCGACTATGGAACGCCATTGCCGGAAAATATGATGTTGATATTGAAACTCGCGACAAGAACGAGATTGGGAAAATTTTGGAGGACTGCCCTGATGAATAAAATACAGCTTCTGTTACAAATCAGAAACTGCATTTTGGGTTAGTCAGGGCCTAAACCGGCGGATAGCGTTTAGTACCTAGGGAGAAACTATATTAATTTCGTCCATCCCGTTGTTAGGATCCAGCATCGTATCACCCGTGGGAAATCCATTTTCGTGCAGTATGTAGGCAATCACGTCTGTGTACTCGCTCAGTCCGAGTGAACCGGGGTTATCGGCTGGCATTGTGCCCATCACGGTCTCCCACAGATAGATCAGAGGCTGGCGGTTAAACGACTTCAGTGTATCTTGATAAAATTTCATGTTGTGACAGGCCTTACAAGTACCGTCATAGACCAATTGGCCAGCTTCGACTTGGGCTTCAGTAAAAACACCATCCGCTACCGTTGCCTGTTGAGCTGCAGCACCCATGTTTATCACCAAACCCAGCAACAACACTGTGATTCCTATCAGTAAATTTACCGGATATTTCATCTACAATTCCTCCACAGGGTTGGATTAACCTATCTTTACTTTTAATCCGGCCAAAATAGCCGAAAATTGATACAATAAGGCACTATTTATTCTATATTAAAACCGGCGTAAACATAAACTACATCTCGGTCTTTATCAAGTCGCCTCTATGGTTTCATACACGGTTTTCCCGGCACCTGACTAAAAAATTAGTTTATTTTTTAATTCAGCTACTTAATCAGCTTACCCCTAGAGTAATGCACAGAATCTGAATACTCGCTGAATGAGTTTACCGCTTCTATTGAACTTCCGATTAGGGCCACTCAAACTGGTCATACTGTGCTTTAAATGCTGCATACGAACAATGCGGCTGAGACCCTTACGCGGCTCCAGAACTTGGGTATTCCTGCATTTAATCTTGCTCCCTCGATAAGCCTGATAATTGCCCAAAGATTAGCCCGGAAAATCTGCATTACACGTAAAGAAAGTGCAGAAATACTCGAAAAAGTATTAATAGCTAAAGGATTTAATAAGGCATCACCTCCGCACTTGAAGCTATCCCGGGCGGTTGGTTGCAGTAATTGTAACGAGGGCTACAAAAATAGAATCTGGATTTATGAAGTAGTTCCCATTATTGAAGCTCTATCTCGCATTATAATAAATGGTGCTAACTCGATACAGATAGCCGGCCAGATGCAAAAAGAAGGATTTAGCAATCTCAGACAGTCAGCCCTGCTGAAAGTCGCTCAGGACTTGATTAACTTGGAGGAAGCCAACAGAATGACGTGAATACTTATGCTATCATTACGCCTAGATACAGCCAATTCAACGTTATCCACAATTAAGCTGTGCCAAGATCGCGATTTAGCGATAACCCGCCCAGCTAAAGCGAGGTGAGCAATGGCCACTGAAACCGTTCAAACGATCTACCTCTATCAAGGTCTGGGCAAAACCGACAGTAAGACCCAGCTTGATGATTGCCATGTCCCTGCCTATATTCCAGCTCGGCGCCGTAATGTAATTATTGATTATTCTGAATGGCGATAATAGATCTTCTTCAAACAAACCAGTACTTACTAATTACAGTCTGTACAGTACTCGGTTTGCTCATAGGCAGTTTTCTAAATGTCGTGGTGTATCGAGTACCAGTTATGCTCCAGCGGGAGTGGAAGGCTCAATGCTGCGAATACCTGAAAATTGAGAATACCACACCCGATGGCAATGAATCCTCCGCCAAATTTAAACCGTTTAATTTAGTCAAGCCAGACTCCCATTGTCCGAGTTGTAATCACAAGATTAGATCCTCGGAGAACATTCCGGTAATTAGTTATTTGTTTCTCGGCGGGAAATGCTCAAATTGTAAAGCAGGAATTTCTCTACGCTACCCATCCGTGGAGTTTACATCTGGCTTGATGTCAGCTTTGGTGGCGGCATCATTCGGTGCCACTTGGCTAACATTGGCGTTGCTATGCTTAACTTGGTCACTCCTGGTATTGACGCTAATCGATTATGATCACCAGTTACTTCCGGACAATATAACCGTGCCCTTGCTTTGGTTAGGTTTGCTGGTCAATACCATTGATTTGGGGTTTGGCGTGAGCATGCGCGATGCACTGATAGGAGCCATGGCAGGTTATTTAGCACTTTGGTCCGTCTATTGGCTGTTCAAATTAGCCACTGGCAAGGAAGGCATGGGTTATGGCGATTTCAAGCTATTGGCGGCACTCGGTGCCTGGATGGGATGGCAAAGCCTGCTTCCTATCATCATCCTTTCTTCGTTTGTAGCGGCGCTATTTGGGATCGTCATGATTATGGCCATGGGCCGGGACCGTTCAGTACCCATGCCATTTGGCCCCTTTCTTGCTGGTGCCGGTTTCATTATGCTGGTTTGGGGTCCGCAAGTTAGTGCTTTGTACGTGCGTGTGTTTGGGTAATGTGCAGTTGAAAACGATTAAGCTATATAGGCAGCGGAATAGCGCTTTATGCTGGTAATTGGCCTCACAGGCGGTATTGGTAGTGGCAAAACCACAGTCGCCAAGCTATTTGCTGAATTGGGTATTACCCTGATTGATACAGACTTGCTTGCTCGTGAAGTTGTAGAGCCTGGACAGCCCGCATTGGACTCGATAGCCCAACATTTAGGCCAGCAGTTTATCGATAATAACGGTAGGTTGAATCGCGAGTTACTGCGCATAGAAATATTTTCAAACCAAAAAGAAAAAGAATGGCTTGAAACACTATTGCATCCTCTTATTGCAGAGTTAACCGTCACCCGTATTGATCAATGCACTTCCCCCTACTGCATACTGGTTTCTCCCTTGCTGCTGGAAACTGAGCAATACAAACTCGCACAGCGAGTTCTGATTGTCGATGTGTGTGAGAAAACCCAGATTGAGAGGGCTAGACAGCGCGATCAAAGCAATAGCTCAACTATTGAATCCATCATTAATTCACAAATGGGACGCCAGGACAGACTATCAAAAGCCGACGATGTAATTAACAATGAACAGACTCTTGATGTCGTTAAATTGCGCGTCGCATCCCTGCATACAAAATATATAGAGATGGCTCAATCTGAAAAGGAAACAACATGACCACGAATACCAAGCACGTTAATTGCCCTTCCTGCCAGAAGGAAGTTACCTGGACTGAAAAGAATCAGTACCGCCCGTTCTGCAGCGAACGCTGCAAGTTAATTGATTTTGGTGATTGGGCAACGGAGAAAAATGCTATAGCGGGCAATCAGGTCTTTAATGATGAAGACGAAATCCCGGACCAGTTACAATAACTCAGCCGGTTCTCTAGAAAAGTGGCTTGAGATCAACTTCAATAACTGCAGGTATTGGCATCCAGTAAAATTTACCATTTTCTGAGTGTGCTATATTTTCTAAGTATATTATCAAGAAGTTACCATCCCGGGACAACCTGATTTTTTCAATTTTCTCTTCTGCTAATAAGCCCAGCTCGGAATCTTCCAGCAGCAGATGTAACGCCGGATCAAAAAAGTAGATTTTCTCATTATCTGCGGCAATTAAATAATCAGCGTCTTCAGTAAATGCAGCATTCACTAGCACACTACCAAGAAACCACTCTCCCTCAGAATCAAAATAATCTGTAGCCGACATATCTATAATACTGAAATCTTCACCTGCAGCAGGGCGATTTCCATCCAGGCAAGAATAAGCCACACTAGCTCCATCTGGCGAAATATCAGAATCTGGGCATGCACTAACAACAGGGATATCAGTGCCCTCAACTATACTTCAATCGCGGATAATCGGTTTGTAATCAAAGGTTGCTAAATTTGACGCTGTGGTCCATATTCGATGCGAATTGGATTCAGACTTTCCCGCTCTTATCTCATCAAACATCTGACTGTATTTATCGCCTTTTCACAGATACTAGCTGGCAATCAATTACGTTTGCTTAGCTGAAACCTCTAATCGCAGCCAATCCAACCCCCCCATTGCGCCTGATGCTGTCTAGATCTGATTCCTTCAGCCCGCCGAGAGCAAACACTGGCAAACTGACCGAATTAGCTAACTTGGCAAAACCGTTCCATCCCAAAAGTGGGGAATCAGGGTGTGAGGTAGTGTCTTTAACTGGTGAAAGCAGCGCCAGATCAGAACCTAGCCTCTCTGCCTGCATCAATTCAGCCTGATTGTGGCACGAGGCACTAAACAGCGACTCTGTGGCCACCGGACGTTCTCTCAAACTCATCAATCGGGTCGACGTTGCGTGGTAACCACACGCTCCAATCTGCCTAAAGGTTGCTAGATCATTATTAATCAGTACAGTGGCACCCGCTTTATTGCACAGCTCAATAATTGAATTTGCCCATTGAATATATTGCGCACTATCAAGCTGATTCTGACGAAATTGTATTAACTTTAACTCCAGCTCAAGCAAGCGCTGCACATAAGTCATCAGGTCTCGCTTGGATTGAAACTCGGGCGTTATTGCCAAGCGTTTAGGCAATTGCAAAAGTTTGATAATCTGGTGATTCGCCTCGGGGAAATCTGTTACGACTAGTTTATCTATAGAGCACCACTGAATAGACTGACCTTCCAGGCCTGATGGGATTCCATCGAATTCTGTAATTAGAAAAACATCTAGCAAGACAGTTTTATCAAAGTAATGATGCAATAATTTGACGAATGGACTGCTTGCCTTCACCTGAATTCCTAACTCTTCTGCCAACTCTCTTTTAAGGGCGTGAGCTAGCGTTTCATTCTGCTCCAATTTGCCGCCAGGAAATTCCCAAAGCCCACCTTGATGATTGTCTGCGTGGCGTAGTGAGATAAGTACGTTACGTTGGGAGTCGAGGATTACGCCGACAGCGACGTGAACTGAAGGGTTCATGACATTATCAAGTTCGATATTCTGCGTTGATACGAATATAGTCGTGAGATAAATCTGAGGTCCAAACTGTCTCTACGCAATCACCCCGCGCCAGATTTATTACTACCTCAACCTCCTCTTTATCCATCACCGCCTGAGCACTGTCCTCACTATAATTCTGATCAACTCCCCCATTGCTTACCAGGCAAACACCGCCAAGAAAAATTTTAATACCCGCTATATCTAAACTGTCTATTCCAGATCTTCCAACTGCGGCCAAAATTCGACCCCAGTTTGGGTCTGATGCGAAAAATGCTGTCTTAACCAGTGGCGACTCCGCTACCGCATAACCCACCTGCAAGCACTCTTTAGAAGTAGCCCCATTTTCAATTCGAAGCGTGATAAATTTACTTGCGCCTTCTGCGTCTCTAATCAAATCTGTTGCCAGTTGCTGAAAAACAGCCTGCAGCACTTCAGTGATTTTCTCCAGAGTTGTCGCATCACTATCGCTTACACTAACTCCGCTTTTACCGGTTGCCACCAGCATACAACAATCGTTAGTTGAGGTATCACCATCTACCGTTATTCGGTTAAAAGATCGATCGACGACCTTCTTAAGTAGTTTATTCAGCACTGCCTTATCGATAGCGGCATCGGTAAAGACAAAACTCAACATAGTAGCCATATTGGGTTTGATCATTCCTGAACCCTTTGCCATCCCGCTTACATGTATTGGTTGACCGTCAATATCAATGCTTGCAGTGGCAGTTTTTGGTCTGGTATCGGTGGTCATGATTCCTTGTGCTGCCGCAAGCCAATTGTCTGCAGACAACGCAGCGAATGCATCAGGTAAGCCGAGGGCTATCTTGTCTACTGGTAATGATTCACCAATGACACCGGTTGAAAACGGTAGCACCTCGGCAAGAGAAACGTCGGCGGCATCGGCTACGAACCGGCAACAGGCACGGGCATCAGCTAACCCTTTAGCGCCAGTTCCAGCGTTCGCGTTACCCGTGTTCACCAGAAAATAACGACTGCTGAATAGTTGCAAATGTTCTTTGGCCACGACAACAGGGGCCGCACGAAACGCATTTTGGGTAAATACACCAGCAGCAGTGGCGCCTTCTGCTATTTCAATTAATACCAGGTCTAACCTGCCCGGGTAGCGGATATGGCTTTTCACTGCTGCCAGCCTGACACCTTCAACTAGCTGACAATTCCGCGTCGCATTAATTCCTACTGCCATAGCGCCCTACCCCAACTTGCCATGACACTGTTTGAACTTCTTGCCTGAGCCACAGGGGCAAGCCTCATTTCTCCCGACTTTTCTTTCATCTCTGACGAAAGGTGATAGCTGCTCTTCAGCAGATTCTGGCTTACCTTCTACATTTCGTGCAGGTTGATCATTTCCTGCCATTGCACTGGCCGCACTGTGCTTGAATGTCATTGCCTCTTTTGCCCGCTGCTGTTCTCGCTGCCGCTCTATGGCATCCGCTTCGTCCTCTTGCCGGATCTTCACGTGGCTCAACACTTTAATCACTTCCCGTTGCATAGCGTCAAGAAGCTCCGTAAATAATCCGAATGCCTCTCTTTTGTATTCTTGTTTTGGGTTCTTACCACTGTAGCTACGCAAAAATATTCCCTGTCGAAGATGGTCCATCGTCGCCAAGTGCTCCTTCCAGAGGCCATCAAGAATTTGCAACATAAGTTGCTTTTCAAACAAGCGTATCTTTTCACCCACTGCTTGGCACTTCTCATCGTAATTATTAGTCAGAACTTCAACTATTCTTGTTTTTAATTGCTCCTCATACAACTGATCATCATCTTCCAACCATTGTTGAATTGGCTGGCTGGTGTCAAATTCAACTTCAATTGCCTTCTCCAGACCAGGAATATCCCACTGTTCTGGAACGCTTTGTGGTGGAACATATTCATCCACCAGCTGATCCACCACATCGACATGCATATCTGCAACTAAACTCGATACATCATCACTTGCCATTAACTCATTACGCTGACGATAAATTATTGTACGTTGATCATTTGCAACGTTATCGTATTCGAGCAACTGCTTACGAATATCAAAATTTCTTCCTTCCACCTTACGCTGCGCTTTCTCTATGGACCGGCTTACCATGCTATGTTCTATTGCTTCTCCCTTATCCATTCCCAGGCGCTGCATGAAATTTTTAACGCCTTCAGAGGCGAAAATACGCATCAGGTTATCTTCAAGAGAAAGATAGAAGCGAGAATAACCGGGATCACCCTGGCGCCCCGAGCGGCCTCGCAATTGATTATCGATACGTCTGGATTCGTGGCGCTCCGTGCCTATAATATGCAATCCACCGGCAGCTATAACTTGATCATGGCGTTTCTGCCAATTCTCCATAATAGTCTGGACCTGGCTTTCTGAAGGGCTCTCACGCGCTTCAATTTCCGCCTCCCATTTACCGCCAAGAACTATGTCAGTTCCACGTCCAGCCATATTGGTTGCGATGGTAACGACACCCGGGCGACCAGCCTCAGCTATGATCTCGGCTTCCCTCTCATGAAATTTGGCATTAAGCACTTCGTGTTTTATTTTTTTCTCATTTAGATATTTTGACAGTATCTCTGACGTATCAATCGATGCCGTTCCAACGAGAATAGGTGCCCCCTTTTTACTGATCTCAGTTATATCCTGAACAATTGCTTCAAATTTTTCTTCCATTGAAAGATAGATAAGATCATTCGCATCATCTCTAATCATTGGCACATTAGTGGGAATAACCACGACATTCAGCGCGTATATCTGAGTAAACTCAAAGGCTTCCGTATCCGCAGTTCCCGTCATACCAGATAGCGTGTTGTAGAGTCTGAAGAAATTCTGAAATGTTGTTGAAGCGAGCGTCTGGCTTTCGCTCTGTATTTCCACTCCTTCTTTTGCCTCTAATGCCTGGTGTAAGCCCTCTGATAGCCGACGCCCCTCCATCGTGCGCCCAGTATGTTCATCGATCAACACAATGCTTTTGTTCTTAACGATATATTCAACATCTTTGTGGAACAGGTTATGCGCCTTGAGCCCTGAATTCACATGATGTAATAAACTTAAATTAGTCGCGGCATACAAGCTTTCGCCTTCATTCAATAATTTTTTTTGAGTGAGCAACTCTTCTACATAAACATGTCCCGCTTCCGTCAGCTCAACTTGCCGGCTCTTTTCATCGACCGTGAAATCGCCGGTTTCCTCCGGCACATAATCTTTATCCATCATCTTCGATTTTGACGCTTCCTCCTTCTCACCCTTTTCAAGTTTGGGTATCAGCTTGTTGATATCCAAGTATAACTGCGAGCTGCCTTCGGCTGCGCCTGAGATTATCAATGGCGTCCTAGCCTCATCGATTAAGATGGAGTCGACTTCATCGACAATGGCAAAATTAAGCTGCTTCTGCATTTTATCCTCAAGACGAAAGGTCATATTATCCCTGAGGTAATCAAAGCCAAATTCATTGTTGGTTCCATAGGTAATGGAACTTCCGTAGGCTGCCGCCTTTTCTTCGGGGCTTTGTCCTGAATGGATAATACCTACGCTAAGCTCAAGGTATTCATAAAGCGGGCGCATCCAGTTTGCATCACGCTGTGCCAAGTACTCATTTACCGTTACGATATGAACTCCATTCCCTGTCAGTCCATGCAAGTAGGCAGGAAGAGTAGCTACTAGGGTCTTACCTTCCCCAGTGCGCATTTCAGCGATTGATCCTTCATTCAGTACCATGCCCCCAATCATCTGCACATCGAAGTGACGCAATTTCAACGTCCTTTTGCTGGCTTCGCGTACCACTGCAAATGCTTCTGGCAACATCGCCTCAAGCGCTTCGCCGTTGTCAAATCGCTGACGAAAGTCTTTTGTCTTCAGTTTCAATTCATCATCAGATAAGACTTTTAGCGCTTCTTCAAAAGTGTTAATAACGACGACTGTGCGCTCTAACTTTTTGAGCTTCCTGCTATTACTGCTGCCAAATATTTTGCTAAAAAAATTCATTATTTAAGACTGTCTCACTACTTAATTAAGGGGGATGTTGCTACACAGCAAGCTCGAACCGATCTCTGCTAGTTCAGAACCGGAGCATGCTTTTAATGCGGGGAGGAAAAGAATTATCTAGCGGTGCGATGAATATAGGCTGCAGGATCGACAACTCTGCCGTTTTTATATACTTCAAAATGTACGTGGGGGCCTGTCGACCTGCCGGTTGAGCCAACTAGGGCTACGTTCTGCCCCTTCATTACTATGTCACCTACATCTACCAGCAATTTTTCTGCATGGGCATAGCGGGTCATGTAGCCATTTCCATGGTTTACCTCAACCATCAAGCCGTAACCATAACGAGCCCCAGACCAGGTTACTACACCGGATGCTACGGTATTAATATCGCTGCCGGCTTTACCAGTTGAGAAATCAATACCAGTATGGAGTGCTAATCTGCCTGTAAAAGGATCTGGGCGACGACCAAAGTGAGAGGAAATCCATCCTTTTTCAACTGGGCGCCCGGCAATGAAGACATCCGATTGAATTTTTCTATCAACCATCAAGCTTTCCAGAATTTCCAGTTGCTGCTGTCGGTCTTCCAGCTGGCGCTCTAGCTGGGTAACCGAATCCAATAAATTAATCGTGCCGTAAGCAACAGAATCGCCTGCACTCGGACCACCAACTGCTACTTGCTGACTAAAATCGAATTCACCTTCATCAAGATTGGCTATAACGGTAATACGCTCACCCACTGCATCTAATCTCATTAGTCGCGCTTGAAGCAGGGCCAGCCTCAAAGTCAGTGCTTCGAGTTGTTGTTCCGACTTAAGCTTAATGCCGGCCAATTCCTCAGTTTGCAATTCTAGTTGACGCTCCCAGTTAAGTGCGGTCGTTTCAGTAAATAGGAAGCCGTTCTGGGTTACAGCTAACTGATAGCCGAAGTAGCCCAGAGCAATAGGTGTGCCGAGCAGGCATAGCGAAAGGAGGCCTTTAATCCAGCCCTTGAATACTATGGTTTTAGTATGACCATGACGCTGGTCGACAAGTATTACTTTCATTGTTAAGCGAAATTCTCTTTAACTTCGAAGCATACTTGGGGGCAAAACAAGAAACCTCAACCCCTTGACTAAATCCCTTTAAAGTCAATCCGTTAGGAGGGCGCTGTTAGCTTACGCTGCCAGTACTGGTTTCATGTAGGAAATAGGCACATTTGTTTCTTTATCGAAACTGACAATTTCCCAAGCATCTTCATTAACTTCGAGCATTCTTAATAAAGCATTATTGAGAGCATGTCCAGATTTATATCCTTTGAACTCACCGATCAGACTGTTACCAAGGAGATACAAATCGCCAATGGAGTCGAGAATCTTGTGCTTTACAAACTCATCCTCATACCGCAAGCCATCTTCATTTAGTACTTTATAATCGCCCACAGCGATGGAATTATCCATGCTAGCCCCCAACGCCAGATTCCGATTCCTGAGATCTTCAAAATCGTGCATAAACCCAAAAGTACGCGCCCGGCTAACTTCTTTGACAAAGGACGTACTGGAAAAATCGATAGTGGCGCTCTTGGTATGTTTTTTGTAGACAGGGTGATCGTAAAGCAATGTATAGCTGACTTTAAAACCATCGAAAGGCTCAAGGCTGACTGATTTATCACCCTGCTCCAGCCTTAGCGGATGTTTAATTCGAATAAATTTCTTGGGAGCCTGCTGTTCTTCGATGCCAGCAGATTGAATTAGAAAGACAAAAGGACCCGCGCTGCCATCCATTATTGGGACCTCTGGAGCGCTGACATCCACATAAGCATTATCAATACCCAGACCGGACATGGCTGACATCAAGTGCTCAATGGTAGAGATTCTTACGTTATCTTTGACCAGTGTAGTCGACAGGGTAGTATCGCCAACGTTACTTGCCCTAGCCTCGATCTGAATAACTGGATCGAGGTCTATGCGTGTAAAAACAATTCCGGTATTTACCGGTGCTGGTCGAAGCGTCAGATAAATCTTCTCACCCGTGTGAAGACCTACGCCGGTGGCTCGAATAACATTTTTCAGGGTTCTTTGCTTAAGCATTGATTGTTGCCAAGCCCTCGTATGCAGTACAGCTCAGCCAATTGGCTGCAATGCTTCATTTTTCATTCTTAGTGGCTGACATTCAGTATGTTTATGGCAAACCATATAATCTACTTGAATAACAACAAAAGATTCACGCTATCTTGTCGTACCACTGTTCCCATCCAGCAAAACTGCTGCATGGTATCAAATAAGTTGCAAGAACCCAATATATCCAGACTATCAATTTGTGATTCCGCGTTCTCAAAGCAATGCCTTAAAATTGGTCATTAATTAGCTCAATCTGCTTGCTTTCTTAGAAACGCGGGAATATCCAGATAATCCATATCGGCTTCGGCACCAACCTCCTGTGCCATTTCAGGCTGACGCTGAGCAGAACCCTGCCTGCCTCGCATACCCGCTGGTTGATCCAGTTTACGGTAGTCAGCTGCGCTGGGCTCCGTGTTGTCCACAACTTTTGTGGGTCGTTCGTGACCAGCTCCAAGACCAGTCGCAACAACTGTCACACGCATGTCCCCTTCCAGAGACGGGTCGATTACGGTGCCGATAACTACTGTTGCGTCATCCGATGCGAACTCCTTGATGGTATCACCCACCTCTGCAAACTCGCCCAACGATAGATCCTCACCAGCAGTAATATTCACCAGTATACCTCTGGCACCCTGTAGGTTCACATCTTCTAGCAACGGACTACGAATCGCAGATTCAGCTGCTTCCCGGGCGCGATCTTCACCAGTCGCAAAGCCTGTTCCCATCATTGCCATACCCATTTCAGACATCACCGTTTTTACATCTGAAAAATCGACGTTGATCATACCGCGGTGCATAATCAGGTCGGCGATTCCTTTTACTGCGCCTAACAAAACATCGTTGGCCGCTTTGAACGCTTCCAATAAGGTTGCGTCTTTACCCAGTACATCCAGTAATCTTTCATTGGGGATGGTAATCAATGAATCCACACTTTGGTGCAATAGCTGAATCCCTTCATCTGCAACAGTAGCGCGCTTTTTACCTTCGAACGGAAAGGGCCGAGTCACTATGGCAACAGTCAATATTCCCATTTCACGTGCCACTTCTGCCACAACTGGCCCTGCACCTGTGCCGGTGCCGCCGCCCATACCCGCTGTGATAAATACCATATCAGCACCAGATAAAACCTCTGCAATCTGCTCCCTGTCTTCCAAGGCAGCCTGACGGCCAATTTCTGGGTTTGCTCCAGCACCGAGACCCTTGGTAATGTCACTACCGAGTTGCAAAACAGTTTTGGCCTTCAAACTGCTGAGGGCTTGCGCGTCGGTATTGGCACAAATAAAATCTACGCCATCTACCTGATTATTGATCATATGATGCACTGCATTACCACCGCCACCACCAACGCCAATGACCTTGATTACAGCACTTTGTGATACATTTTCGACTAATTCAAACATATAGTCCCCTCATTCACTCTTAAAATTCATCGTTTTAACCGTTTCAGTTTTTGGCTGTTTCAGAAATTACCTTGAAACCAGTTTTTTACTCTTTCCACCAGGTGTCCCTGCGGTTCTTTTTTTAGGCTTATTCCGTCTCTTTCCTGAAATTGTTTCAATCCATAGAGAAGTAACCCGACTCCGGTAGAATAAATGGGGTTCCTTACAATATCGGCTAATCCATTGACTTTATGAGGAGTTCCTATCCTCACTGGCGCATGAAATATTTCTTCCGCCAGATCCACAACACCCTCCATTTTGCTAGTACCTCCAGTGAGCACTACACCAGCTGCCAACAGATTCTCAAATCCACTGCGCTGTAACTCGGCCTGTACCAAAGTAAACAATTCGTCATACCGCGGTTCAACTACTTCAGCTAGAGCCTGGCGAGACAATTCCCTCGAAGCGCGATCACCCACACTAGGTACTTTGATCGACTCTTCAGCGCTCGCGAGTTGAGTTAGGGCACAGGCATACTTGATTTTAATCTCTTCGGCATTTTCAGTAGGGGTTCTGAGCGCCATGGCAATATCGTTGGTTACTTGATCCCCTGCTATTGGAATCACTCCTGTATGCCGAATAGCACCCTCGGTGAATATAGCTATATCCGAAGTGCCGCCTCCGATATCAACTAAACACACACCAAGCTCTTTCTCGTCGTCAGTTAATACGGAATAACTCGATGCAAGTTGCTCTAAAATAATTTCGTCAGTTTCAAGCCCGCAACGCTTAATGCATTTTTCAATGTTCTGAACTGCATTAATGGCACAGGTAACCAGGTGCACTTTTGCCTCCAGTCGAACCCCTGACATGCCCAGAGGCTCCTTAACACCTTCCTGGGAATCAATGATGTATTCCTGCGGCAGGATGTGTAGTACTTTTTGATCCGCCGGAATAGCTACTGCCTGAGCCGCGTCAATCACCCGTTCAATATCAGGCTTCATCACTTCGCCATCCCGAATGGCAACAATACCATGGGAATTCATACTTCGTATGTGGCTCCCAGCGATGCCTGCATACACAGAATGAATTTGACATCCTGCCATTAACTCAGCTTCTTCAATAGCTCGTTGAATCGATTCCACCGTAGATTCAATATTTACTACGGTACCTTTCTTTAAACCTCTGGACCGATGACTTCCAATTCCAACGATATCCAGCGAGCCATCAGTGTTTATATCGCCGACAATCGCGACTACCTTAGAGGTGCCAATATCTAATCCAACTACCATGTTTTCCTTTTCGACATCATTCATCGTGAGGATTCCCCGGGCGCTGGGCGCCTATATATTAATCTACTCGATAAAACAGTCATCAAATTCATCTAATAGCTATCCCATTTATATCATCGGATTTTCTTCTAACAGAAAATCCATTGTTGTAACGCAAATCAACTGACTCTATTAACGCGGTATCAGCACGAAACTCACCGTTATAAAACCTTACAAACCGCTTCACCCTCCCTATCGCTTCGACCCTGCCAATGTTTACTTTAACGCCATTATTGAGCATCAAACTCCAACTACCTCTTGCACTTAAGGACAAACTCTTCATTCTCAGCCCAGCAGGGACCAACACTTGATTCAATACTTGGTACTGCGCCATTACTCGAAACTGACTATTATCTGGACCAGCCAGATTAGGCAACGGTGCTGATTGCTCGCTATTTTCAACCCGAAATATTTCTCCGTATTGACTTAATAAATCCGCTTCACCCCATCGAGCAATTGCAACTTCTTCAATCAGGCCTATTTCCAATGTATCAGGCCATATCCGTTTAACAGCTGCTATAGCCACCCAGGGGTTCTGCTCCAACTTTTTCTTGGCGCCTCTTACATCAAAGCTAAAAAAGCCCTTCCCCATATATTCCAACAGCATTGCGCCCACTTCGTTTTGATGCAGTTGATGCAGTTCATTTTCAATGCGAAGTACGACGATGGGTCGATTTAAATGAGCTATCACTGTTTGGAAATTTTGTTGTAGCAATAGCGTCAATGCAATTAGTATCCCAATAAATAAAATCAACGTTAGGTTTGGAGAATACTTGGGCTTTAATGGCTGATGATTAACAAAAGGAACACTCCGCTTAGGACGAATCCCACTCATTCCTCTTTCCGTTACTCTCCCGCGTTGTGCTCTCTTTGTATAAGCACTCATTGGCTAACTCTCCTGACCTGCAATATTCTCAACAGCAGCTCATCAAAATCTATTCCAGCTTGTTTTGCTGCAATCGGCACAAAACTGTGTCCGGTCATACCTGGCACGGTATTGAGCTCTAGCAAATAAAACATACCTCTTCTATCCTGCATGAAATCTACTCGAGCCAATCCATCACAACCGAAGCTCTCATACGCTGCCAACGCCAAAGAGGTCAATTCTTTTTCCTCCGCTTCCTTTAATTCGGCTGGACATATTATTTGTGTATCTTCAGCAACATATTTAGCATCAAAATCAAAGAACTCATTATTTGTTTTCAGTTGCACTATAGGCAAAACTTCACCACCTAGAATACCTACGGAAAACTCTTTCCCTTCGATGTATTTTTCAGCCATTACCTTAGAATCGTATGCAGAGGCCTTTGCCAATGCTTTTTTTAACGCTTCAGCATCGGCGACAATGGATATTCCGATACTCGAACCCCCGTTAACTGGTTTCACTACTACCTGCCCAAACTTTTCGATAATTCCATGGCAATCTGAAGACTCATGCAGCATTAAAAAATTAGCGGTGCTTAGATTCAATTGCTGCCACAGCAATTTGCTTTTCACTTTATCCATCGCCAGTGCAGATGCGCAAACATCACTCCCTGTATAAGGAATCGCCATGGCCTCTAGTAGGCCTTGAATTACTCCATCTTCTCCACCACTTCCATGCAGCATATTGAGCGCACAATCGGGCTTAAGTGCTATGAGTTGTTCCGCTATTTCCAACGACACATCGATTGCGCTGGCCTCTATACCTAACCTCAATAATCCAGCCAAGGCAGCACGGCCACTTTCAAGCGAAACATCGCGCTCGGCTGACAACCCACCCATCAACACGGCGACTCGCCCTGCTTCACTGATTATCTGCTGTCTATTTATCGTTCTCATACCCAAATTTCTTGACGTCTGTTTCTGATTGAATTTCGCGAAGGCTGGTCAGACACCAAAGCCTTCACCAGCTAGTTGTTTTGCAAGGGTGCCAACGCTACCTGCGCCCTGAGTTAATACAATATCTCCGTCCTCTAGCAGGTCACGCAATATGTCCTGCACATCCTCTGGTTTCTGCACATAAACAGGATCAACTTTTCCACGTAAACGGATACTGCGACATAGACTTCTCGAATCTGCACCAGAAATTTTCGTCTCTCCTGCAGAATAGACCTCAAGCAAGAGCAGTACATCTGTCTCCGACAGCACATCAACAAAATCCTCATACAAATCTCTAGTACGGCTATATCGATGTGGTTGATAAATCATTACCAATCGAGTATCTGGCCAACCAGCGCGCAAGGCTTTAACAGTTGCTGCAACTTCGCTGGGATGATGTCCGTAGTCGTCTATCAAAAGCACTTTGCCAGTGGAAATTTCAATATCACCATGCACATCAAACCGCCTTCCAACACCAGAGAATTTACTTAGCCCTTGACGAATATGTTCATCAATGATGCCTTCATCCGTCGCAATTACTATTGCTGCAGTTGCGTTCAATGCGTTGTGTTCGCCGGGTAAATTCAGTTCGACTTTAAGATTCTCGCTCTTTTCTGGCCTTGCCACCTCAAATTCCAATTGCTGCCCAGACTGTGACAAATTTTCAATACGAAAATCAGCATCGGCAGAAAAGCCATATGTAATCTTTGGCCGTGACACCAGCGGCAGAATCTCTCTAACAGTCGGGTCATCAATACACAGTACCGCCAAACCATAAAAGGGAAGATTGTGAATAAAATTTATAAAATAATCTTTTAATTTATCAAAATCACCGCCATAAGTTTCCATGTGGTCAGCTTCAATATTGGTAACTACTGTTACCATGGGTTGAAGATGCATAAATGAGGCGTCACTTTCATCGGCTTCGGCAACTAAGTATCGACTCTCACCTAATCTTGCGTTCGTCCCGGCACTATTTAATAAACCCCCTATTACAAACGTAGGATCAAAACCACCTTCTGCCAATAGCGAAGCAGTAATACTTGTTGTTGTGGTCTTGCCATGAGTTCCTGCAATGGCAATAGCATGGCGGTACCGCATTAGCTCACCCAGCATCTCCGCGCGCGGGATGATTGGCTTTGAAAGTCGTGCAGCCTCTGTCAGCTCAGGGTTCTTCCGATCTATTGCGCCTGAATAAACCACGACGTCTGCATGCTTTATATTCGCCGCCGAGTGGCCAATAAATATTTTCGCGCCCAGTGATTCAAGTCGTTTCGTATTTGACGATTCAGCAATGTCAGAACCAGAAATTTTATAGCCCTGATTAAGGAGCACTTCTGCCACGCCACACATTCCTGCGCCACCAATTCCAACGAAATGCATCATTTTGATACGCCGCATTTCTGGTATGGTGTGCATTGGTCCCGTTTCAGGCACTTGCCACCTCCAAACACTGTTGCGCTATTTTTTCGCTTGCATTCACTATCGCCAAACTCTTTGCATTCTCGCCAATACTACTCAAGCGTCCGCGATCCTGGTCTAGCTCAACAATCACTTTAAGGAGAGCTTGTGACGTCAAATCAGCCTGTTGTATCAGGATCGCAGCATCCTCCTGGCTCAGCCACAGCGCATTTTTAGTTTGCTGATCGTCGGAATGATGGGGGTAGGGCACTAGGATAGAAGGCAGTCCAGCAACAGCCAACTCACTCACCGTACTGGCTCCAGACCGGCAAATAACCAGATCTGCCCAGGCATAAGCACTGGGCATATCATCGATAAATGGCTTTACCACACACTCTTCATTTAGCTCGATAGCGTTAGTAGTATAAGCCGCCCTTGCCTTATTGAAATTGTTACTGCCGGTTTGATGCAGCACTGCCGGTCTTGCCGAACCACCCCACAAGGACAGCATTTCAGGAATTAATTCATTGATTGCAACAGCACCCTGACTTCCACCTAATACTAAAACCCGGAGCGCTCGATCCGAATCCACCACTTTGTTCATCATTGAATTTAATTGCGAGATTTCGGCTCGCACTGGATTGCCGGTGTAGACAACCTTGCTCCTCTTAGGAAATGTGTTGGGGAATGCTTCCAATACACGGTCAGCTATTACGCTTAACACCCGGTTTGTAAAACCAGCAACTGCATTCTGTTCGTGTATGAGCAATCGTTTTCCCATTATTTTTGCCGCCAATCCCCCAGGGCCCGACACGAAACCACCCATACCTAGAACACAATTTGGTTTTATTCGACTTATTACCCTCATAGCTTGAACAGTAGCAATCAATATCATAAAAGGCGCAACCAGCATCCTGATCAGCCCTTTCCCTTTGACGCCTTTCACACTGATTGCATACAGGGTAATGTCAGAATCCTTGAGCAATTGGTTTTCCATGCCCTGAGCAGTCCCCAGCCAATTGGTTTTGACGCCTTTGAGCCGAAGCTTCTCGGCAATAGATAATGCTGGAAAGACATGCCCCCCAGTACCAGCCGCCATAATCAAAACTGTCGTACCTTCAGACATCATAACTTGCGATCCACATTCAGCTTTTCTGAATTAAAACATTCAAGTTCGTACTGTATTCGCACCAGCAGCGCAATCATGAAACAGCTTACTATGAGACTCGCTCCGCCATAGCTCAAAAAAGGTAGGGTCAGTCCCTTGGTTGGCAACAAGCCGATATTTACACCAACATTAATCAATACCTGTCCAGCGAACAGCAAAGCCAGACCGAAAGCAAAAAAAGCATGGAAAAAATTACCTCTTTTCTCCGCGCGTTTTCCAATTGCAAATGCTTTGTGTATGAGTAGGCAGAAGAGAGTAATAACCAGGATAACCCCCAATAAACCAAGCTCTTCACCGATGATAGCCAGTACGAAATCATTGTGCGCTTCAGGTAAAAAATAAAGCTTTTGAATGCTATTACCCAATCCGACACCAAACCACTCGCCTCTGCCGAAAGCAATTAATGCCTGCGTAAGCTGGTAGCCACCGGTATAGACATTTTCGTCAGCCCAGGGATTTAGAAACGATGAAAAGCGCACAATTACATAGGGCTTCATAATCGCGATGGAAGCGACAGCAGCTATACACAGCATTAGGATCAACAAGAACTGATAGAGTTTCGCCCCAGCTAGAAAAATCATGCAAAAAGCAGTCAGCATCAGAATAACCATAGCACCGTGGTCAGGCTCAAGTTGTAATAAGATTACCGCAGCACCTATTACCAATAATGGCTTAAAAAACCCTGACCATCTATCGCGCACTTCTTCAAGATGCTTTTCAAGAAAGGCGGCGAGATAAACAATAATAAACACTTTTGCTAATTCAGAAGGCTGCAAGCTAAACAATCCCAAATCAATCCAGCGGGCACTGCCGTTAACAACTTTTCCTATTCCTGGCACAAGAACCAACAACAGAAGCGCATAAGACCCCATGAGCAAGAACCAACCAGATTTTCTCCACAAGCTCACCGGTATATGTACAGTCACAAACATGACTAATATACCTATAGCTGCAAAAATCAATTGGCGTTTTAGATGGTAAAATGGATCACCGTACTGGCTTCTTGCTAATTCAACAGAGGCCGAAGTCATCATCAACAGGCCAATCATAAGAAGAACAAAAGTCAGTAGCAGAACGGTATTTAAAGAGGCGGGGGGCTCGCTAACAATTGCACGCCCACCTGCATTTTTACCCTTGGTTGCAGGCATCGTGGTAGACATACTCATTGCAGTCCCTCCACAGATTCTATGAACACCTGACCTCGATGCTGAAAATTTTCGAACATATCAAAACTTGCACACGCCGGCGACAGCAAAACCGCGTCGCCCGGTGCCGCATGATTCAGCGCAATACTTACCGCATCCTGCAAATCACTGGCAAAATGTGCTTGAATGTCAGCTCCTAAACAAGAATCAATATCACCTGCATCCTGCCCAATTAGAATAACTTCCTTTCCCCATTTATTAATCACCGGAGCAAGAGATGTGAAATCAGCACCTTTACCTATACCACCAGCTATCAGCAATATATGACCGTCGATTAGCTGCCCCAAACCCTCAATGGCGGCAACGGCTGCACCAACATTAGTACCTTTAGAATCGTTATAAAAATCTACGCCGGAAATATTCCCAACCCACTGACATCGGTGGGGCAATCCCGCAAATGTTTTAATACCTGACTCGATTGCAGCTGTTGGTATATTGATGGCCTTCGCGATCGTGGCAGCTGCCAAAATATTCGAAATATTGTGTTGTCCGAATACCTTTAACTCGGATATTGATACTATTTTTTCAAATTGATAAGCGAGATACCGATCACCTTCTTCTTCCAATACGCCAAAGCCATTGATACTGGGCTGACTAATACCAAATTCCCAGGTAGTTGCATCAACCACGCCTGAGGGCCCGCTGTGCTTGTCATCACGATTGATCACAATTTGTTTGCAATCATTAAAAATTTTCCGCTTAGCTCTGTAATAATCATCCAGACATTCATATCTATCCATATGGTCTTCGCTCAGATTTAGTATCACAGCCACTTCTGCGCCTAGATTTACAGTGGTCTCCAATTGAAAACTAGAAAGCTCAAGAATATATATTTTCTTTCTGTCCTCTCTTAACAAATCCAACGCCGGTTTGAGATTATCACCATCTAAATTTCCACCAAGGCCGTGCTTGATTCCCGCTTTCTTTAATATTTGCGCCAACATAGCGACAACGGTACTTTTTCCGTTGGACCCTGTGACAGCAATAATCGGCGCATCGACATGCTTGCTAAAGATATCTATATCACCAGTTACGGGTACACCAGCGTTAATCGCAGCGCTCACCTCAGCAGTTTTCAAGCTAATTCCTGGACTAACAATTAACTCTTTGGCACTTAAAAAAATCGCTAAAGGAAAATGGCCAAGAACACATTCCGCATTGGGAAAATTTTGTTTAAATTCAGCCAATCCTGGGGGCTTATCCCGGCTATCTACTACTATGAATTTCTCACCTCGAGATGCTAGGTATTTAGCACATGACAATCCCGTACCGCCTAAACCTACAATTACACTCAATTTTTCGTCTATGTCGGTATTCACCAAAGTGAAACCCTCATCTGTCACCGCAGTTTCAGTGTTGCTAATCCAAACAGCACTAACATAACCGTGATAATCCAAAACCGAACGATTACTCTTGGCTCAGGCCACCCTTTCAATTCGAAATGATGGTGCAGCGGAGCCATTTTAAAAATTCGTTTGCCTGTCAATTTGTACGAAGCCACCTGCAAGATAACCGAGACTATTTCCATGACAAAGACCCCACCCATGACAAACAAAATAATCTCATGCCGGGAAATGATAGCCATAACACCGAGTGCCGCCCCCAATGCCAATGCCCCAACATCTCCCATAAAGATCTGGGCTGGGTAGGTATTAAACCAGAGGAATCCCAGCCCTGAACCCAGCAAAGCGCCAGCAAAGATCACCACCTCACCAGCCCCAGCAATATAGGGAATATTGAGATAAGAAGAGAACTCGCTGTTACCAGCAAGGTAAGCGATAAGCCCTAGGGCTCCGCCGACCATCACAGTTGGTAGTATCGCCAACCCATCAAGACCATCCGTTAAATTTACAGCGTTACTAAAACCCACAATCATCAGAGCGCTAATCACTATATAAAACACACCAAGATTGATGGCAACATCCTTGAAAAATGGAATAATATAGTGGGTCTCTACTGGAACTAGCGCGGTATAGTAGAGAACTACAGCAGCTATTGAGCCAAAAATGAGTTGCCAGAACAGTTTCCAGCGCGCTGGCAACCCGGCCGGGTCATTTTTTAATACTTTCCGATAATCATCTACCCAACCAATGACGCCAAAGGATAGGGTTACCAACAGCACTATCCAGACATAATGATTACTGAGGTCAGACCATAGCAAAGTGCTCACAGCGATACTGACTAATATCAGCGCCCCGCCCATGGTGGGAGTGCCGGATTTGCTAAGATGTGTCTTTGGACCATCATCACGAACGACCTGGCCTATTTGGTGATAATTCAATCGTCGAATCATATTGGGGCCAACCATCAACGACACAGCCATTGCCGTAAGTATGCTAAAAATAGCTCTTATCGTGATGTACTGAAGCACTGTAAAGCTACTATTAAATTGAATTAAATAGTCTGACATCCAAACCAACATTAGAAACCCTCGCTCAAAACAAGACTATCAACCACCGCATCCATTCCTGCGCCACGCGATCCTTTCACTAGAACCGCAGTATTTTTGTTCAGCATCGATTTACACGCCAAAACAAGCTGATCCTTTTCAGAAAAATGTTGACCACTTGCTCCGAATTGTTTTGAACTCAATTGACTCATCTCACCAACAGCCAGCAGAACATCTATCTGACTCTTCCTGGCGTATTCACCTACTTCGATGTGAGCCGAAGCTGATTCCTCGCCTAGCTCTTTCATATCACCAATCACTAAAACTTTTCTGCCCTTGAAAGCGGCTAAAACATCAATGGCGGCCTTAAATGAATTGGGACTCGCGTTGTACGTGTCATCAATTAACCAACAATCTTTGATGCCTTGCAGCGAACTCATTCGCCCTCTGACAGCTTTTAGACCAGCTAGTCCGGCAATCACATGCTCTGGAGAAATCCCCACTGTTAGCGCTACGGCGGCTGCGGCAAGCGCATTCGCCACGTTGTGCTTACCCAGCATTTCCAGACTGATATCAAAACTGGAATCGAAACCCTTTAAACTGAACTCGACCCCTTTGTGGCCCTTGAGCTGTACATTTTCGGCAACATAGTCAGCAGTTTTTTTACCCGAAGAGGAAAAACTGATCACCTCTCTATGACCCGCTCGTTGCTGCCACTGACTGAAATTATCGTCATCTGCATTTAATAGTAAAATTCCACCCTCATTCAGGCCATCAATAATTTCTCCCTTAGCCCTGACAATACCGGTCAAATCTCCAAAACCTTCCAAATGAGCAGCTGTTGCATTTATAATCAGTGCAATATCGGGCTGAACCAGATTCACGCTATAAGCGATCTCACCAGGTGCATTGGCCCCTATCTCTATAACTGCAAATTCATGTGATTCATTTAACTCCAACAAGGTTAATGGCACGCCGATTGTGTTATTCAAATTAGCCTTTGTAATCAGTGCATTTGAATTCACATGGAGAATTGCACCAATCATTTCCTTCACTGTTGTCTTGCCCTGACTGCCTGTAAGCGCAATCATTTTAGCGCTACTTCTCTGCCGATTGAGAGAGGCGATTTCCCCCAAAGCAATATGGGTATCAGCAACAGTCAAAAGTGGTATCTGAACATTCTGCTCTGAACTGACAATAGCTGCATTTGCGCCTTTTTCTTCTGCCTGCCTTACAAACTGGTTACCGTCAAAGTTTTCCCCAACCAATGCAACATATAAGTCTCCCTTGCTCAATTTTCTGGTATCAGTTGATACTGAATCAAAAACCGCATCGCCGTGGGTGCAATTTCCATTCATTTTCAAAGCCAACGCTGCTAACGTCATCTGTCCAATCAAAACCTTTTCCTGTATTTACTTATTCTCTATCCGATTTTGCAAAGCGAGTCTAACTTGGTTCGCATCGCTGAAAATCAACTTATTACCGCCTATATCCTGATAAGTTTCATGCCCCTTTCCAGCCACCAAAACAACATCTCCGGATGCCGCATGTTCAATTGCATAATCAATCGCTTTCGCTCTATCACGCAACACGCTAGCCTTGGATTTATCTCCAATGCCGCTGAGGATATGTTGCACGATGTCATCGCCTTCCTCTTTCCTTGGGTTATCATCGGCGATAATCAAATGGTTGGCATAAGTTTCAGCAATCTCACCCATGATTGGCCGCTTGCCTTTATCACGATTACCGCCGCAGCCAAACACACACCAAATAGCGCCATCAAAGTGATCTCGCAGTGCCTTCAACGCACTTTTCAGACCATCAGGTGTGTGGGCATAATCCACTACTGCCGTGATATCAGAACTGTCGCCGATTATTTCCATACGCCCGGTTACCGGTTTCAGGTTCGACACACAAGAGCACAGCTGATGGATATCGATGGCTCCTCGCCGCGAGAGGTAACTTACTAACGTTGCTATAACCGCAAATAAATTGCTTAAATTAAAATAACCGATTAATTGGCTACTGACTCGCCCATTGCCAATAGGTGTGCACACATCGGCCTCAAAGCCTTGGCGGTTAAGAGTGAGTTCGCTTGCATAAACTGCTGCAATCGGGTTGTTTAGACTATAGGTATATACGTCAACATTTTTTGAAATACTGTTCAATATGGACAATGCGTAAGTATCATCCAAATTAATAATCGCAGTCTTAAGCCCTCGCGATGTAAATAATTTTCGCTTCGTATCCGCATAGGAATCCATGCTCTTGTGATAATCAAGGTGGTCTCTAGTGAGATTCGTGAAAATTGCAGTATCGAATTTAACTTCCTTCACGCGCTTTTGGTCCAAACCCACAGAAGAAACTTCCATCACAGCTGGCTCGATATTGTCCCTGACCATTTCTGCCAATGCCATTTGAGTAAAAACCGCATCGGGAGTTGTTAGCTGCGTCTCTTGCAGCTTTCCATAAACCCCATAACCAAGCGTCCCTATAATGCCACTTTGATAACTGAAGGAAGTCAGTGCTTGAGCTAGAAATTGGCTACAACTGGTTTTTCCGTTGGTGCCCGTTATACCAATTACACTCAATTTACTACTGGGATCACTATAGAACTTTCCCGCTATTTCGCTTATTTTTGCAGACAAATTATCTACTGCAATAATGGGTAAATTATTGCGTAATTCTATTCCTTGCCAGTCACCGCCCGACTCGGCTAACACAGCCGAGACACCAAGATCAATCGCCTCATCGATATAATCTCTGGCATCATGATTGCGACCAAAACAGGCAATAAATAAATCACCTTTTTGTAGTAAGCGGCTATCCATTTGTATGCCAGCCACCTTGGTATTAATTTCCGACGGAATCGGTTCCGGAAGGGTGACTAGAGTGCTGATCAAATCGATTAGCTGGGTGTTTCTAGGCAATTGTTCAGCTGCATCCATAGTTAGCTACTCACAGAGAGGTAAGCTTTACCAATTCACTAGCATTAACGTTATCAGGTGCAACATTGAGAATGCGCATTGAACCTGCGACCACTTTTGAAAATACCGGGGCCGCTACCTGCCCCCCATAATGCTCTTCGCCCTTGGGCTCATTAATAACCACCACGACAACAATTTTTGGATTGCTGGCTGGGGCCATGCCTACAAAGAGGGAATTGTGCAAGTTTTCTTCGTAGCCAAATTCACCTACGACATGGACCGTGCCGGTTTTTCCTGCTACCGTATAAAAAGGCACATTGGCTTCAACTGCACTACCGCCTCTTTTCGAATCTACGACCGTCTCAAGCATATTCACTACCTGAGAATTAATTGTCTCGCTTATTACACGCGTGCGGGGCTGAGTATTAATATCCGCGGCTGTTAGTTTCAATAAGGAAACCGGCTTTTTCATACCACCGTCTGCCAAAACGGTGTAGGCCTGTGCTAACTGCAACGCTGAAGTGGAAAGACCATAGCCATAAGCGAGTGTTGCCACCTCGATGCGACTCCAGCGTCTGGGGTTTCGCAACACTCCAACACGCTCACCTGGAAATCCAGTGCCTGTGGACTGACCGAGTCCGACCCGCTCTAACATGTTACGTATTGGCTCTGCACCAATTTTCAGCGCTATTTTACTGGCTCCAATATTGCTGGATTTGGTGATGATCCTACCCACATCAAGAACGCCATAGTTAAATATGTCTTTCACTTCGTCTCTGCCAATCATCATCCAGCCAGGCGTTGTGTCGATTACTGTATCCGGCTGGAATAACCCAGTTTCCAGTGCAGCAGCTATGGTGAAGGCTTTTACCGTTGAGCCAGGCTCGAATACATCTGTCACGGCACGATTTCTGAGCACACTAAAGTCGGTCATCGTATCTTTGTTGTGGGGGTTATAAGATGGCTGATTAGCCATCGCCAAAACTTCCCCGGTAGTAACGTCGATTACCACAATGGATGCAGATTTGGCGCGTCGCTTGATAAATTCCGCCTTTAATTCCCGATAGGCAAGATTTTGTAATCGGAAGTCGATACTTAGCTCCAGATTGTTACCGGGCTGAGCAGTTTGAATCGTGTTTAGCTCTTCGATAATGTGACCTCGACGATCTTGCATCACCTGCCGCTGACCAGGCACGCCCCTTAACCATTCATCATAGGCCAACTCTAGGCCTTCCTGACCCACGTCGTCCACATTGCTTATACCAACCAAATGCGCGGTAACTTCACCCTGCGGGTAATATCTCTGGTATTCCTGCTGCGCGTATACGCCATCTAGATTCATTGCCAGAATTTGATTTGCCTTCAGCGGCGACAGCCTTCGCTTAACGTAAAGAAATTTCCGGATTAAATTTGCATTAATAGTATTAATCAGCACCTCAGCGTTGAGGCTCAAGGCTTCTGCCAGACGGATGATAGATTGTGGCTGACTGACAATCTCTTGCGGATTTACCCAAATAGACTTGACCGGCGTACTAACAGCTAGTGGTTCACCGTTGCGGTCAGTAATAATTCCGCGGTGAGCCGCAATAGGAATTTTACGAATTGTCCTTGCATCACCCTCACCTTGAAGAAAATCTCGCTCCAGAATTTGCAGAGTACTTACTCTCCAGACGATCGTCCCTACGCACAGTGCCATGCAAAGCAGAACAAAATAAAGCCGCCAGTTTTGAAAAAATGATAGAGTCTCTTCTCTATTCATGACTCACCATTACAATATTTGATAATTCTGGCACACGCATTTGTAATTGCTCGGTTGCTTTTTGCTCTATCCTTCCTTCCAGACCAAAAGTGCTTTGCTCTATCAATAATTGACCCCACTCTACTTGCAGTTGATTTGCATGATCTTTGAGTTGTTGCAACTCGCTAAAAGAAAAACGGTTTTTATGGGTCGTGTAAACCACAGAGAGACCTGATGTTAAAAGCACAGCCAACAAAAACATTAACGCCATCGCGCCCGGCTCCAACACACCAGCCCACTCCAGCAAGGTCATCGGCTCTATTTTCGCTTTCTTGTTTCTAGTTGCTTTTCTTTTTATTGCTGTACCCATTATCCTTATCCACGCAATTTTGTTTTAGGCAATCTTTTCTGCAACTCGCATAATCGCGCTTCTCGCTCGCGGGTTTCTCCGAACTTCATCTGCCTGTGCCCTTACCGGTTTGCCAATCGATTTTAGTGTTGGGCTCAATTCAGAGAATGTCACAGGTAAATCGCGGGGAAAGTTATCCCCCTTAGTCTGCACTGAGATAAATTTCTTGACTATCCTGTCTTCCAGCGAATGGAAGCTGATTACCACCAACCTTCCTCCAACCTTTAATAATTTGTGCGCTTGCTCCAATCCCGCTTCAAGTTCTACCAACTCGCTGTTGATAAAAATGCGTATCGCTTGAAATGCTCTGGTCGCTGGATGTTTACCTTTTTCCCAGGCCGGGTTTGCTTGCTTTACAATTTTTGCCAATTGACCCGTAGTTAGTATCTCTTCCTCAATTCTCGCTGCTACAATGGCGCGGGATATGCGGCGAGAGTGTCTTTCCTCGCCCAGTTGATACAGCACATCGGCAATTTCTTTCTCACCAGCACTCTTTATCCAATGTGCTGCGCTAATCCCTTCAGCGGGATTCATGCGCATATCCAAAGGCCCGTCATGGGTAAAACTAAACCCTCTCTGGGCTGCATCCAGTTGGGGCGATGAAACGCCAAGATCGAAGAGTATTCCACTTACTGCTCCCGCTGCGTGATCCAGTGTTGCTATCTCTTCAATTTGCGAGAACGCTGCTTGCACTATTCGAAAACGTTCATCAGTCTGCACTACCTCAGCCCCCGCCAGTACAGCCTCCGGATCCCTATCAATAGCTAACAAACTTCCCTTTGCCCCCAATCGCCTTAGTAGTTCGGTACTGTGTCCACCCCGGCCAAAAGTTGCATCAATATAGAAACCCTGTTCATCCACAAACACTGAGTTTACTGCCTCATTTAATAACACGGTTTCATGCTGCGAATGTGCAGGCATAAGCTGGCTCAACTTTACAGTGACAAGGTTTGTAATTTTTCCGGCAGCTCCCCCTTTGTGGAGGACTCTGATAACCATTGATCTCTCTGGCCAGCCCAAATATCCTGACTCCAAATCTCCAACTTTTTACCCTGACCAATAAGGCAGACATGTTTTTCAAGTTGTGCGTGAAAACGTAATTCCTGTGGCAATAAAATTCGACCACTACCGTCTAATTCAAGATCATTAGCGTGGCCGATCAGTAGATGCTTGACCTTCTGAAACATGGGATCAAAACTGGGAAGCGATTCTATTTGGCGCTCTATGTGTTCCCACTCTTGCAGCGGATAAAGAAGAAGACAACGATTGTTAGTATCAATCGTGACCACAAGGTGGCCGCCGCAGTGACTGATCAGCTGCTCACGATATCGCGCTGGCATGGCCATGCGCCCTTTCGCATCAAGATTGATGGTATTAATGCCGCGAAACACTTGTTGCCCCCACTGTTTTCGGCAAATTCAGTTGACGGGCAGGCTTGCTAAAATCACCACTTAAACCCACTTTTCGCCACAAGAACACACTATAGGGCCACAAATACCCCTATGCAAGCACTATTTATGTGATTTTTGTCAGTGATTGATCCCGCACAACGGATCCTAGCGCCTTATTTAGGCGCTAAAAGGATGGAGGGAAAAGAAAAAGAAGTAAGTCAGCCTGTAAGCCGGGTTCTGTCGAGGACAATTATTCATCTGCAGCCTGCGTCACCACAGGCCTGTAGCGGCCTACCCGAATCCAGCGCGAGCAACACTATTAGATTCCTATTTGGCCTTGCTCCGGGTGGGGTTTACCTTGCCACGAACTGTTGCCAGCCGCGCGGTGCGCTCTTACCGCACCATTTCACCCTTACCTGACCTCTTGCGAGTTCGGGCGGTTTCTTTTCTGCTGCACTTGCCGTGGGTTCACACCCCCCAGGAGTTACCTGGCACCCTGCTCTTTGGAGCCCGGACTTTCCTCTGTCTTCCTCCTCATTTACCGAATACCGGTAAGTAAAGAATTGAAAACAGCAATTGCCCGGCTGACTTGGGTCAAGCCTAATGGAGACGATTCACCAATTCAAGTGTGTTTATAGCAAAAATTTAATTGAGGCTAGATCTTTCAGGCTCCAGAAAGATAAAACTTGGCAAGATTGGTGCCATAATCCTATTCAGCAGTGAGCGCCGCAATAGCATCGACAGCAAATTCAGCAGCGCGAAATGAACTACTACCGGAGGCGTCGAAGCCACGACGCACAATCACCACATTTTCTCCCGGAAAAATCATCGCCAACTGGCCGCGAGCACCTCTTGCTGTGTAGAAGTTCACTGAATGTCCCAATTCCTCACTGTATAGCCAGAACTGCGCTCCGTAGCCATTGCCATCAGAATAGCGTCCAACTGGGGGTTGTGCTGGGGCCGGTGTGGATACATATTCATTCCATCCGACAGGTAAAATTCGTTCTCCATTCCACACACCGTCATTCAAGTACAATAATCCAAACCTTGCAAAATCCCGTGCAGTGCTCCAAAGCTGCCCTGACATCATGAAATTACCGTCCCAGTCTGTTTCAGGGGTGGTGCGGGTCATGCCGATTTTCCACATTACTTCTTCAAAAGGAAAACGCAGATACTCCTCTTCGTCCTGCAGCACTGAACGTAGCGCATACAAGCTAAGTATCGTATCCGAACCAGCATACACCCAACGCTCGCCTGGCATAGAATCTAAAATATTCACTGCAGATCGTTCCGTCGCTGCCGCGCCACCAAAATAGAGAAGGGATTGTGGATTACCATTGCCTTCGGTGTACAAGCCACTGGCCATGTTGAGTAAATTATTAATGGTAATAGCGCCACGTGGATCACCCGTGCCTTGCCATTCAGGAATCGGTGCGGGTGCATATATATCCAGAACGCCCTGATGCACCGCCGCACCAACCAACGTCGCGGCCAGACTCTTTGCCATTGAGTTGGTTCTCTGAGGTGTATGCATATCATAGCCACGGCTATAGCGTTCCATCACTATCTTGCCGTCTTTTACGGCGACTAGGCCCCACATAACACCGCCATAGGCATCGCTAAAGGCGCTATCGAAAACACTGCTTAATTTGGCATGTTGGGAGGATGGCAAATCGGCCTCGGCATTTCTATCACCCTGTGGCCAATCCTCGTTATCGAAGTCAGGTCTCTCCAAGTGTGTGGGTAAGCGTGGTAATTGAGCTACCGCCTCAAATCCCGCACCAATAGGAAGTTGGGCACATCCCAGATGAGGGCGCCAAGCGGCTATGCGTGGCGGCATGTTGTCAACATAGCTAACCGATACCAACCTTTTTTCAAAATCGATATGCGGTGTCATATGAGCCATAGCATCACGCGTGGAACTTCCAGCACCATCAAAGATATCAGCTTGAAGTCGCTCGGCATTGAGATCGGCATCAAAGATGCCACTGCAGGTGTATAGCGCTTTATAAGCAGCAGCCTGGGCCAGATTGTGACGCTCAGTCCGCCCAGAATTCTGAGATTGAGCCAGCGAACTGAACACTGTGGCCGCTGCAATCGCGGTTAGTATCACTAATTTTCTTTTCATTTTTTTGTTATCGTGTATATATAACATCGTAAGCGTCCACATCGCGATCAGAGCTCCAATACTTATTAGTTAACTATGATCTTCGTTGAATGAGAAGTAAAATTATTTAGTGACTTGCAACAACATATCTTCCATAAAATACTGGATTGCCCCGGATAAAATAACCAAGACTCAGCCTTGTTTCGCAAGTACCGCTTTATAGACTGCATTTTTCCTCGCGCCAGTGATTTGGGCAGCGAGTGCTACAGCATTCTTCATCGGCATCTCTGTTTGCAACAAATTGACGATTTTCAATGCTTTTTGTTGGTTTAGCACTTCGGCGTTCGCAAGGTCGGCTCCTTCCAGTACCAGTACGAACTCGCCCCTCTGCTGATTGTTATCTTGCTCCAGCCACGCCACACTTTCCACTAGATTACTCAAATGGAAAGTCTCAAATTTTTTGCTTATTTCACGAGCAATGAAGAGCTGCCTGTCTTCCCCAAACACCGATAGAAAATCTTTCACACTTGCCACTATACGATGGGGTGATTCGAAGAACACCAGTGTTCGGATTTCAGAGATAAGACTTTCCAGATGTTTTTTCCTGGCGGTGAATTTAGCAGGTAAAAAGCCTTCAAAGATAAATTTATCACTTGCTAAACCTGCCACACTTATAGCGGCGATTACTGAACTAGCACCCGGTATTGGCGTAACAGCAACTCCTTTCGCCCGGGCAATTTTAACCAGCCTATAACCTGGATCTGATATAAGCGGCGTTCCTGCATCCGAGATAAGCGCAACTGATTGACCTTGCTGGATCCGCTCAACTAGGTTCTCAACCTGCCCATTGCCACTGAAGTCATGATAGGACTTTAGCGGAGTTCTAATATTATACTGTTGCAATAATACTGCACTATGCCGGGTATCCTCGGCGGCTATTAGATCCACGCCTCGCAATACTTCGATAGCACGCGAAGAAATATCCTGCAGGTTGCCTATAGGAGTAGCTACAATGTAAAGCGAAGCTATCTGATCACTGACGCTTATCATCTTAATTTAAAATACGACCCAGTCTGGTTTGCTTATTTGCAGGGGGCTTTATTATCCATCATAGCAACCAATGTTACCTCTCTTTATTAACCATCAGGGTGAAGAATAAATTCGACAAATAATTGCCGACCTTCTCGAACTGTATTAATCTACTGAATCATCGGCTCACTTTTACAACAGCATTATTTCTGCAGACTATGCCACTACCTTTAAAAACATACTGTCTTTCGCTTTTAGCCACTGTAGCCTTGGGGCTGGCAGGCTGCGCCTCCGACCCAGCCCCAGTGCAAGTAATTTCGCAAGTGGCTGCACCAGAACCAACCTCTATCGAAGGCTTACTGGCCAGCGCCCAAACTCTACCCTCCCCGGCAGCTGAGGTGGCACTAGTCACTGCAATAGAGCTTATGTTGCAAACCGAACAATCAGAGCAGGCCCCAGCGGCTATTGCTCGCATTAACCAAGCTGAACGGCTACCTTCCCGGCTGCAATATCGAATCGCCTTGATACAAGCTGATATTGCTCTGCGCCAGAACCAACCTCAGGCTGCAATGGACTGGTTAACCAGTAATTTAATAAATACTGACGTTAAAGATTCCCTGTTGAATACCCGGCTCATTCACTTACAAGCGAATGCCCTACGCGAAACCAATCAAGCGAAAGCTGCTTTTGAAACATTCATGGTTTTACCAACAGCTGTCGATACATCAAACTTGCCGGGTTTGCATGACGACATATGGGCTTCACTGCAACAGCTTGATCAATCAGAATTGAACGACATGGCCGGTAGTGCAGACTCATACAATAGCCTGGGCTGGATTGAACTTGCTAAGGTGATAGATGAAGAACAACACAGTATAAAAGCGCAGCTAGACGCGATTGCACGTTGGCGACGAGTTTGGGCGCGCCACCCAACAGCATTGGCATTACCCGGCTCATTACTTGAACTGCAACTAATCTGGGACCAACGCCCTAAGCATATCGTGCTCTTACTGCCATTGCAGAATCAGGCAGGCAATGCGATACAGGAAGGGTTTTTTAGCGCCTACTACCAGGCGCTGAGTGTAAGCCGTGAAGTACCACGCATCACAATTATCGATAGCAGCAATTCGGCAAATGTAAATCCGCTCTATGACAATGCGGTCGCACTTGGCCCTGACTTGATCATTGGCCCATTGGATAAAGAGCTGGTTAATCAATTGCAACAACGTCCTGATTTACCTGTGCCCACGCTAGCCCTTAATTATGCAGACAGCACTAAGTATACACCTGTAAATCTCTACCAGTTTGGTTTGGCACCTGAAGACGAGATTATTCAAGCCGCCAGCATGGCCTGGCAGGCAGGACACAGAAATGCGGCAATAGTGACACCGCGCAGCAATGACGACCAAAGACTGCAATCAATATTCTCCAATGAATGGGAGCGCCTCGGAGGAACTCTGGTTTCGACTGCCGCTTTTTCAGGAGATAGTGATTACTCCGATGTAATAAAGCAATTAATGGCTATCGATTCGAGTGAAGCCAGAGCTTCCAGGCTGATGGGTTTATTGCCGCGAAGCACCGTCGAATTCATCCCGCGCCGGCGCAATGATATTGATTTCATCTTTCTAATTGCCAACCCGTTGCAGGGGCGGCAATTGAAACCTACGCTAGCATTTCATTTTGCAGGTGACATTCCAGTTTATGCTATGCCTTCAATATACGGCGGATTCCCAAACCAGAGTGAAAACCGTGACCTGAATGGTATTATTTTTACTGATGCACCCTGGATCCTGGATGAAACAGATCCAGTGAAAGTCGATATTGCAAATAATTTACGCTTCTCGCAAGGACCTCTGCAACGATTGCGCGCCATGGGCATGGATAGTTTCCGAATTTACCCTCGACTGCAACAATTGGCTAATGGCAAACTCAATGCGCTGCAAGGCACAACCGGGAGTTTATCCATGAGTGATCAGCGTATTCAACGCGTGTTACAAGCAGCGCGGTTTGTTGACGGACTAGCTACCGCGATTGAATGACCGACTAAATACGGCCCTCCTTTATCCATCTAAACTATTCATCACATGGCACAATCACAAGGATGTGATTTTATACAGCATTTTGCCCCGTTCAGTACCAGAGAATTTGGCAAGCAATAGGAGGCTCTTCGAAGTAAATTTCTTCAATCACAGGGTTTGAAATCAATAACAAAAAACTACCATTGTCGCGCTGGTGAAATTGATCTTATTATGACTGATAAAAAACAATTAGTGTTCGTAGAGGCAAGGTATCGCAAAACGACGTTTTTTGGTTCAGCAGTAGAAAGCGTTACAATAGGTAAGCAGGTGAGACTTAAGCGCTGTGCTCAGCATTATTTGATGAGCCATGACAAATATAGCAACTGGATTTGTCATTTTAATGTTTTGGGCATACACCCTCTGCAGCCTAGATCAGGTTTCGATATCACATGGATAAAAACGCTTTTTTCTAATTCATTAATTAGGCTAAGCGTAGTAGGTCGATAAGACGCTGAAAATAGAGCACATATTATGACTACATGTGCCGATATAAAAGTATATTTTGCACGGAATGAAGATAGATGGAATTGCAGGAAAGAATCAACAACCATTTTCAGCAAAGCATCGAGGCTAAAAAAGAATCGATGGCAGTAGTTATTCCCTCGATAATCGGGGCTGGCAATGCCATGGTTGAATGCCTATTAAACGGCGGTAAGATATTAAGTTGTGGCAATGGAGGTTCTGCAGGCGATGCGCAACATTTTTCTGCTGAGTTGTTGAATCGCTTTGAACGAGAGCGACCAGGATTGCCGGCCCTAGCACTCACTACGGACAGCTCAACCCTTACAGCCATTGCAAATGATTATAGCTACAACGAAGTTTTTTCCAAGCAGGTAACAGCATTAGGCCAAACAGACGATGTCTTGCTCGCTATTTCAACCAGCGGCAATTCTCCGAATGTCATCGAAGCAATAAAGGCGGCTCACAACAGGCAAGTGTTAGTTGTGGCGTTAACCGGAAGGGATGGCGGGGACATAGCAAAAGTAGTAACTAAAGGTGATGTTGAAATACGGATACCATCGAATTCAACAGCTCGCATTCAAGAAGTTCATTTACTGGTCATTCATTGTTTATGTGACTTGATTGACACTCAATTATTCGGAGGAGAAGACCCATGAGGTTTTTGAAATACTCATTTTTTGCATTTCTGCTATTAACAACTTCGTGCACATCCATATTAACAAGAACAACAGGTGATCAGGGTATTACTGAAGACCCTTCTGAAAGAACTGCTGGGGCGGTTGTAGAAGATCAGTCCATTGAGCTTAAAGTGGCTGTCAATTTGAAGTCTCAGGAAACTGATTTCAATCAGACAAATTTTAGTGTGGTCAGCCACAATGGCGTGGTCTTGTTAATAGGTCAGGTTCAATCTGATGCGTTGAAGCGCAGAGCCGCCCAGATCGCGAGCCAAGCTAGCACCAAGATCAAGCGCATTCACAACGAACTGGAAGTCGTGGGCAAGATTAGTCTGCTCTCACGAAGTAACGATGCATGGATAGCCGCAAAAGTGCGAACACTTATGCTGACCAATGGTGATGTCCCGTCTGATCAGGTGAGAGTGATCGCAGAAAATGGCGCCATCTACCTAATGGGCCTGATTAGTGAGCCAGAAGCCGATACTGCCGCCAATTTGGCAAGAAATGTATCCGGCGTCACTCGAGTTGTAAAAGTCTTCGAGTATATAAACTAAAGAGCGCAGTAAATTATCGAATTGCGAGACCTTCCAGGCGTTGCGAGACCCGAGAAATTATTTCACCACCCGCAAACCCGGTTTGTTCTTAAGCGACGAAGAGGCTTTCTGCGTATCACTCTCTTGCCCGCCCCCGCCGGAATCAGGTGCAGGCGGCGGTTCGTGGCTGCCGGCATCGTTATCGAATACCATTCCCTGGCTATTCTCCTTTGCATAAATCCCCAATACTGCAGTAATCGGAACATATACTCTGGTTGGTATGCCGGCGAAACGTCCGTTAAATTCAAGTGCTTTATTTTCAACTACTAAAGCTTCGACTGCTGAAGGCGAAATATTGAGCACTATTTGCCCATCCTTGACATGTTCCTGGGGTACTTCCACATCATCAGCGAAGGCGTTAACAAGAATGTAGGGCGTGCAGGCGTTTTCTACAATCCATTCGTAGAGGGCTCGTATAATAAACGGCCTGCTCGAACTCATCGACATCTGACTTATCCTATAGAAGGCGACAGTCTCTTGTTCAGACCATTTCCTTTTCTTGTTCAGAAAGGCTGGCAGCGAAAGAGTCTCTCTCGAACAACCTGTCCCTGTAGTCCAATAATGGTTTCGTGCTTTTGTTCTTAGGTAGAACGATACCCATTGTGGGGAGACGCCATAAAATGGGAGTTACAACGCAGTCGACGATGGTAAACTCATCACTCATAAAATAAGGCTTCTCACCAAAAATTGGTGCAATAGAAACTAGGCTATCTCGTAAATTTTTGCGTGCAGTCTCGAGCTGGGCAGCCGAACCTTTGCTTGCCATTAGCGGGTCTACCAAGACACACCAGTCCCTTTTGATTCTATACATCCACAAGCGGCTCTGCGCTCTTGCCACGGGATACACAGGGAACAGCGGTGGGTGTGGAAATCTCTCATCGAGATACTCCATCATAATACTCGCTTCATAAAGAACGAGATCGCGGTCGACCAGTGTTGGAAGCGCATTGTAAGGATTTAGCGTAGCCAAATCTTCCGGTTTTTTGTTTGGGTCCACATCGATAGTCTCAACAGTAACACCCTTCTCAGCCAATACGATGCGCACGCTATGGCTATAATGGCTGGTTCCATCCGAATAAAACGTCATTGAGGACCTTTTAGCTACTACACCCATGTTAAATCCTCTGATTCTAAATAATTAAACATCGAACCGAAGTCGAAGAAAACCTTAGTGGTAATCTTTCCTGAATTCTCGACCTAGCAACGTAACTAATACATACAATATCCCGAGAAATAGCAATACCCAGATACCGATCTCCTGCCTTCTGGCACGAATGGGTTCGCCGATGTAGTAAAGAAAATTAACCATATCAGCTACCACCCCGTCGAACTCTGTCTCACTCAGGGATCCGGTGCCAGACACGTGGCTTAAATCACAGTTGCTAGGGTCATCCGTCCCATGATCATCACATAAGACATCACCCTGTAACTGCTGCATGACGTTGGGCATCGCCACATTCGGAAATACCTTGTTATTAGTTCCAAATGGACGGCTATCATCCCTGTAAAACGACTTTAAATAGGTATATAACCAATCCGGATGGCGAACTCGCCCAATAAGAGTCAAATCTGGTGGTGCTCCCCCAAACCAATTATTGGCATCTTCTTCTGAAAGTGAGTTTTCAATCAAATCACCAATCAGCGAGCCATCAAAGATCAGGTTTTCCACAACCAGATCATGGGGTATTTCTAGGTCATCGGCGGTACGCTCATATCGTGCGTAACCCAGTGCATGACAGCTTACACAGTAGTTCATGTAGTACTTAAAGCCCCGCTGTAAAGAGTCCTTATCATCAAAATCTGTAGTGACGTGCTCTAGGTCTAGGTTGCCCGCTTCTGATGCCTCGGCACTACCTGAAACTAACAGCAACGGCAACACCACGAGAAAGATAATTAGCAATATACTGGCAATCAGTTGAGGAATACTAATCCAGCGACCGGTAACACGCTCCGGCGGCTGGGTAGTTTGTTCCTTTCGGGTATACCAGGGCATGGTAAAAAAGAACCCAAAATACACAACCGTGAACAACTGGGCCAACAGAGTTTTAGCCGGGCTGACAGATTGAGTGCCCAAAACGCCCAATATTAAAAAACTGACAACAAACAACAGTAGAGCTATACGACTGAACCAGCCCTTGTAGCGCATGGATCTAACCGGACTCCTGTCCAGCCAGGGCAGCACAAACAGGATGGCTATGGCACCAAACATGACTAGCATACCCCAGAATTTTGAATCAATTCCAAATAGCGGGTAGGTAACTGCACGCAGCATGGAGTAGAAAGGTGTGTAGTACCAAACAGGGGGCACGTGTTCTGGCGTCTTTAATGAATTGGCTTCCTGAAAATTGGCCACCTCCAGAAAGTAACCACCCATTTCCGGCGAAAAGAAAACAATGAAACAAAAAACAAATAGAAATAATACGACACCACCAAGGTCATGATAGAGGGTGTAGTATGGATGAAAAGGCACACCATCCAGTGGGATTCCCTCCGGACCCTTGTTTTTCTTGATATCAATGCCATCTGGATTATTGGAGCCTACTTCATGCAGAGCTAGCAAATGAAGCACGACCAGCGCCAGCAGAACAATCGGTAATGCCACCACATGCAACGCAAAGAACCGATGCAAGGTGGCATCGGAAATCAGAAAATCGCCCCGTACCCATACCAGTAAATCTTCACCGATTATGGGTATGGAGCCTGCCAGAGAAACTATCACATTCGCTCCCCAGTAGGACATTTGACCCCATGGCAGCACATAGCCCATGAATCCTTCCATCATTAGAATCAGGTAGATGGCCATGCCGAATACCCAGACCAATTCACGGGGTTTTTGATAGGAGCCATACATTAGACCGCGAAACATATGTATATACACAACCAGGAAAAATGCCGAAGCACCGGTGGAGTGTAAATAGCGTAATAGCCAGCCCCATTCAACATCGCGCATGATGTACTCAACTGAAGCAAAAGCAGCTTCAGCGCTGGGTGTGTAGTTCATCGTCAACCAGACACCGGTAAGCAACTGAATTACCAGCACAACCAGAGAAAGCACGCCGAAGAAATACCAGAAATTGAAATTCTTGGGAGCATAGTACTTGCTCATATGCTTTTCCCAAGCTGTCACTATCGGCAGGCGGGCATCAGTCCAATCTCGTAGACCTATTAGCATCGAGACAATCCTGCCGGGCTTGTTGGAATTTTCCATATCGCTTTCTGTACTACTCATGCTGCACTCTCCTCGTCGACCCCTATCACCAGTATATTTTCAGTCTCATACGAGTGAGGAGGTACTTGCATATTGCGGGACGCGGGTGAGCCACTGTATACACGGCCGGCCAAATCAAACCGAGAGCCATGGCAGGGGCAGAAGAAACCACCATTCCAATCGGCATCAAAGTCCTGAGGCCGAAGTTCAATATGAGGAGTTGGCGAACAAAATAAATGCGGACATAATCCAACGAGGATAATCACATCCGGTGTACGAGAGCGAGTTTCATTCTGTGCGTAGGCTGGTTGCTCTGGCTCTAGAGAATTAGGGTCAGTCAGTCGGTCGGGATTTTCGTTAAGTGCATCAAGTAATTCCGGGCTGCGCTTAACGATGAAGATAGGCTTGCCGCGCCAAGCCGGGATTGGCCCCAGCATTTCCCCTGCCCGTAACCGGCTTATATCAATTCGAACTGGGGCACCTGCCGCCCTGGCTTTTGCACTGGGGCTCCAGGAGCCCACGAAAGGAACTGCGGCCCCAACCACTCCAACCGCACCAACCGCTGAGGTGGATGTCACTAAAAACCGTCTGCGGCCAGCATTTTTACTGTCGTCAGTCACCGTGCTATCTCCTTAAGAGCGTGCTTGTTGCAAAAGAGGCTTTTGCCCTCTAGCGGGGCTCTATACCTCAACAAATGAACTCGATTTATGTCTTCATCTCAAGGCAGTGAAACCGGCTGAATAGTAGTTAATTTTAGCAAGATTTTCAATAAAAAAGCGCCTGACTCCAAACTGGTGCCGGCGCTAATTTGAGTTCAGTGCAACCTATTAACGTTTCGAAAATTGAGGTTTCTTCCGAGCCTTCCGCAAACCTACTTTTTTGCGTTCTACTTCTCTCGCATCGCGCGTGACAAAACCTGCTTCTCGTAACGTAGGCCTCAACTCTTCATCATATTCCATCAATGCCCGGGTAATACCGTGTCGTATTGCACCAGCTTGCCCAAAACTGCCACCGCCACGTACTGTTACATAAATATCAAATTTCTCTGTCATTTCGACCAGTTCGAGCGGTTGCCTGACTATCATTCGGGCTACCTCACGCCCGAAATAGCCATCTAGTGGGCGCTTGTTTACAACGATATCGCCTTTGCCGCTGGAAAGAAAAACTCGTGCAGTGGAGGTCTTACGTCGGCCGGTGCCGTAATATTGCATAGTAGCCATAGACTTTAGCTAGCCCCTGTAATCTGGGTTGATTCCGGTTGCTGCGCACCATGAGGGTGTGCAGTTCCTGCATAAACTTTCAGCTTCTTAAACATGGCTCTCCCCAGTGGTGTTCGAGGCAGCATTCCTTTCACCGCCAGCTTTACAACCTTCTCAGGCGATTTATCCAATAAATTCTCAAAAGAAATGGACTTCAATCCGCCTGGAAACCCAGAATGAGCATGATAAATTTTGTCAGTTGCCTTGTTACCTGTAACCTTTACTTTATCGGCGTTAATTACAACGATGAAGTCCCCGGTATCAATATGTGGTGTGTACTCGGGCTTGTGCTTACCGCGCAGTCGAGTCGCAATCGCGGTGGCCATGCGGCCTAGAATCTGCCCCTCGGCATCAACCAAAAGCCATTTGTGCTCTACTTCATTGGGCTTGGCGCTGTAAGTTTTCATCTCTCTATCCACCCTCATTCGAGGGGCATTGGTACAAGGAGCGCGAATACTAACTAAGAGCCCATAAATATTCAAGTAATAATGGCTATTTTAGCACCCTCATGCCCCTTTTTTTACATTCCCCATAGCTTCCCGGTTGCACATCCCAATACCGGGTGTTTAAGCTACGTCCGATGCTCTAACCCAAGGTATTCGTGAGATTGCATCTCAAGCAAGCGACTCTTGGTCCGCTCAAATTCGAAAACCACTTTCGTTCCGCAATACAAGTCTTCCAGCGCAACTTCAGCCGCTAAGATAAGTTTCACATTTCTGCTATAGAGCTCATCAACAAGATAAACAAAGCGACGCGCCTGATCCTCTCGGCTGGAATCCAGCTGAGGCATATTGCCCAGTAGCACTGCATGATATATTTTAGAAATTTCCACATAATCGAAGGCGCTGCGTGGAGAATTACACAAGTTATCGAAATCAAACCACACTACATCATCAGCAGTAAACCGCGTAGTCAGTTGTCGGCCGAGAATATCGATTACATCTGCTTCGACAGCTTCAGCTCGGTCAGGGGCTAATGTCATTAAACTGCTACGCAGCTGCGCTTCGGTATCATCTCCTAATGGATAGTGATAGAGCATCGCCTTTCTTAGCCTACGCAATCGATGATCCGGGCCATCTTCTAAGCGAACTACCTGCATATTATGCTTGATGTGCTCGATTACAGGCATAAATCGATCACGTTGCAGGCCATTTTCATACAGTGAATCGGGTGAAATATTAGACGTCGTTACCAATATCATCCCCAGGTTGAAAAACTCTTCCAGTAAGCCCCCCAGGATCATGGCATCTCCGATGTCGGATACAAAAAACTCATCAAAACACAGCAACCGGGTTTCCCCGGCTATTCGACGTGCCACCAACGGGAGAGGATTTTCCTGCCCTTGAAGTTGATTCAATTCTCGGTGAACCTGCTGCATAAATCGATGGAAATGTGTTCTTGTTTTCATTTCAGCAGGAACGCACTCATAGAGCAGGTCCATTAAATAGGTTTTCCCTCGTCCTACTCCGCCCCACATATACAGCCCTTTGGGAGCGGCTTTACTTTTTTGGAAGTGTCTAAGAAACCTGGCCACCGGATTATTGTTCACGTTACTGCACACGCCAAATTCCAGGCACTCATCAAACAAGCGTTGCAAATGGCTCACCATGAACCGCTGGGCTTTGTCTGGATCAATGAGATTTGCATCCAGGTCCTGCTGATAACGTTGGTTTGGGGTAAGACTCATTGCTAGGTCGTTTCTGTACATGCGCAGTTCAAGGACGACTATTCTAGGCCATCCAGGTAAGACCTGTATATCAAGCTTTAGATTCGATGGATTCGTACCCCCTTCACCTCATGCTATTGACTGCGTTCTGAGGTATACTCAACGCTCTGCTAAAGGTCGCAGTATCAAGCAGATATGAGGGCAACTCTTGTAGCGAGGCGTGAAAAGCAGTGATAATTTGGTTGGTAGGAATTGGTTGTCTTGCTGGTGGAATTGTTGTCGGAGTAGTCTTCGCCGGCAGGTTGAACCTTAGTGCCTCACGTATAGAGGCACTAGAGAAGCAAATACTCGATTTAAAAGAGGGCCACACTGATTACCGAAATAATGTAAGTGATCATTTCGGTATGACAGCTGAGTTGGTTCAGCATATGACCGAAAGTTATAGAGAGGTCTATCAACACCTTGCAACGGGAGCACAAGATTTGTGCTCAAATGAAGTTGCACGAAAACTACTGCCAGCTGAGTCTGGATCAGTATTTGAAAACAATGGAAACGAAGAGCCTAGCGGTCTCAATCCGCCTAAAGACTACGCAGCAAAGCAGAACCCAGAGCAGAAAGGTGCACTTGCAGAAGATTTTGGTTTGGACAAGTCCAATACTATCAGCAACAATGATGCCCCACCTAGCCCACACAGTTCGTCAATCCGATAATCATTCAATTTCCCAATAAATTAACAAATTCAAAATAACGCAGAACTGACTTAATATGGCAGAGTATAGCTTAACTCATTTAAAACAACTCGAAGCAGAAAGTATCCATATCATTCGAGAAGTAGCAGCGGAATTCGATAAGCCGGTTATGCTTTACTCTATTGGAAAAGATTCTACTGTAATGTTAAACCTGGCGCTTAAGGCCTTCTACCCGGGGAGCTTGCCTTTCCCACTTATGCATGTCGATACCACCTGGAAATTTCATGAAATGATCGAATTTCGTGATCAACAAAGGAAGAATCTGGGTCTGGATTTAATCGTGCACACCAATCAAGAGGGTGTTGATGCTGGGATCAGCCCATTTGTACATGGTAGCGAAAAACATACCGACATAATGAAAACCCAAGCCTTGAAACAGGCATTGAATAAGTACGGCTTTGACGCAGCATTTGGTGGTGCGCGGCGCGATGAAGAAAAATCTAGAGCTAAAGAAAGGGTCTTTTCATTCAGGGATAAGAATCATGTTTGGGACCCAAAGAATCAACGGCCTGAACTCTGGAATATATACAATGGTAAGGTTAATAAAGGGGAAAGCATTCGTGTATTCCCTCTTTCAAACTGGACCGAATTGGATGTGTGGCAGTACATTCATCTAAACAACATCGACATAGTGCCACTTTATTACGCCAAACCACGGCCGGTAGTGAATATTGACGGCGTAGATATTCTTGTTGACGATGACCGAATGCCAATCACTGAGAACCAAAAGATTGAAACAAAAACCGTCCGCTTCAGAACCCTGGGTTGTTACCCCCTGACCGGTGCCGTTGACTCTACAGCGACCACCCTTCCTGAAATTATCCAAGAAATGTTACTTACTACTAGCTCAGAACGACAGGGCCGCCTTATTGATTCGGACAAAGCCGGCTCAATGGAAGATAAAAAAAGAAAAGGTTATTTTTAACCCAGAAGCATCAAGGACACTCGTCACAATGTCGCACCAATCAGAACTAATAAGCACTGACATCAATGCCTACCTGGCACAGCACGAGCGCAAAGAATTACTGCGCCTGCTTACCTGTGGTAGTGTAGATGATGGCAAAAGCACTCTGATAGGCCGACTTTTGCACGACTCGAAAATGATCTATGAGGATCAATTGGCTGCCATCGAGGCTGACAGTGTCAAGTCTGGAACAACCGGAGGGAAATTAGACCTCGCATTACTTGTAGACGGTCTACAGGCGGAAAGAGAGCAAGGTATTACGATTGATGTAGCCTACAGGTATTTCTCAACCGCGAGGCGAAAATTCATTATTGCTGACACACCGGGTCACGAACAATACACTCGCAATATGGCAACCGGTGCATCCACTTGCGACCTTGCCATTATCTTGATCGATGCCCGAAACGGCGTTCAAACTCAAACCAAACGACATAGCTTTATTGCCTCGCTATTGGGTATTAAACATCTTATCGTCGCTGTAAATAAAATGGATCTGGTGGGTTTTAAGCAAGATATTTTTGAGAGTATAAAAGCTGACTACCTGAAATTTTCTGAAAAACTCGAACCAGCGGATTTCCAATTCCTACCTCTCTCGGCGCTGAACGGCGATAATGTTGTCAATCAAGGTAAAAACATGACCTGGTTTGAAGGCGAGACTTTAATGTCTGTGCTGGAAAATATAGAAATCACCGAGGACCGTAATTACTCCGATTTTCGCTATCCCGTTCAATATGTTAATCGCCCTAATCTGAATTTCAGAGGGTTTTGCGGCACCGTTGCCTCCGGCGTAATACGTAAAGGCGATGAGATCGTAGTATTGCCCTCGAAAAAGCGTAGCCATATCAAATCCATCGTCACCTTCGATGAGGAGTTGGAGCTGGCCTATGCTGAAATGGCTATTACGCTCACACTTGAAGATGAAGTCGATGTAAGTCGGGGAGATATCATCGTTCATTCTGATAATTTGCCTACTTCCGGTGACAGTTTTGACGCCAACCTGGTGTGGATGTCGGAAGACAATTTGCTGCCAGGCAAGCTATACGACTTTAAACTCGGAACCAAGCTGGTTAGCGGGCAGGTTAAGTCAATCCGTAGTCGAATCGATGTCAACACGCTAGAGCGGGTGCCGGCTCCTGCATTGGCGCTTAATGAAATCGGAAAATGTGAGATTAATCTCGACCAGGTAGTGAATTTTGATGACTATTCCGACAACCGGGCAACGGGAAGCTTTATCGTAATAGACCAATTAAGCAATGTAACTGTTGCCGCAGGAATGATTTATTGCGACCAACGGAAGCCGCAATCAGGGCACGAAATCAGCAACGCCCATGTCACGAAGGAGGAACGCGCTGCCCGTTATGGGCAGAAACCTGCCACGGTAATGTTCATAGGCGTCTCAGGCTCTGGTAAATCCACACTTGCACACGGGCTCGAAAGAAAGCTGTTCGACAAGGGTCGAGTCAGCACGGTTCTGGATGGCAAGACCATGCGTTTAGGTATTAGTAAAAATCTTCCCCATGATGCTGAAGGCAGAGCTGAGAATCTCCGGCGCAGCGCCCACATCGCAAAATTTCTCAACGATTCCGGCGTCATATGCTGTGCATCCTATGTGGCTCCAAACCGGGACTCGCGAGAGCATGCTGTTAATGTCATCGGCAAGGACAATTGCCTGATCGTATTCCTCAATCCGCCAATGGATGTTTGTATCCAACGCGACCCCAGTGGATTATACGCCGCAGCTGAGCGTACCGAATCACCAAACATCCCTGGCATTTCATTTCCCTATGAGGAACCTGAAAGTAGCCATTTGGAACTCGACACATCAAGCTTGAACGTGGAAGAATGTCTGGAGCAGGTGATCGGTATAATGACGGAGAGTGGAATAATCTAGCAGGACATTGGAACGCTTGGCTAGCTGGAATTCGCTGCAGCAACGCTGTATATTGGCCCGTGTGGTGATATAGTGTAACCACTTGAAAGTTGAGCAAAAATGATGAGCCGATTAAGGAATATTATTCAGTTCACCAGATGGCCAGCGATGTGCGGGATCCTACTTGCCATCGTATTCCTGCAATACAAACAGCTGCAACGGCTGTCACAACTTATCTCTACTCCAGCATCTCCCCCACAGACTGAGGCCCAGCCAGTCCCGTTTTCGACGGCAATAAAAAGCGCCGCACCTTCTGTTGTTAGTATCAATGCGACGAGTTTCAACGTGGAAAGCGTTGAACGTATTTCGCAAGACAGCTTAAACTTCCTGCTTGAAGAGAAGGCAAGCCTAGGTTCTGGTGTGATAATTAATGAGGCAGGTTTCATACTGACCAACCTGCATGTAGTCGATACCTTACCTATACTCAGCTTCGATACTGTGGTTACTTTGAATGATGGCAGGTCTGCACCCGCAACTGTAATCGCCTGGGACGAAAGAAATGATCTGGCAGTGCTGCACGTTAATATGGATGGTCTAACGCCCATTAGTATTGGCGACGAAAAATCATTGGCAGTCGGAGACATTGTGTTTGCTATCGGTTACCCCCGGAGGAGTATCGGACAAACCGTATCCCAGGGAATCATTAGCGCAATTGCTAATTTAACAGATGCAGACACCTCAGTGATTCAAACCGATGCAGCCATCAATCCGGGCAATTCGGGTGGCGCACTGATCGACCGTAATGGCAAATTGGTCGGCATAAATTCATCTATTTTCTCAGAGTCCGGAAATTTTGAAGGAATCGGATTTGCCACCCCTGTTAACATTGTATTGGAGGCCATGGAAGAGATGGTGCAACAGGCTATATCCATCAATCCAGGCTATTTAGGCGTCACTACAGGAGGGATACTCAACGACCAATCCAGCCAGTTATTTTTTGGTCTGCCTAATATACGTGGTTTGCTGGTGGAACAGGTTGCTGATGGCGGTGCAGCCCAGCGAGCCGGCATTGAGCCCGGCGATGTGATCACCAGCATTGAAGGAAACCCTGTGGTTAGCGGGCAGGAAATTATAATGGATTTGCAAAACAAAAAACCCATCGACCAGATTCTTGTTCAGGTCTACCGCAACGGGCAAACCCTCATTCTGCCAACTATTCTTGGATTTGGTCAGGCAGTCGTAATCGGGCCTTAGCTCGAATAACTCACCCTCAATTTTTAGATTTAATTCTGTACTCTGCTGAAAGTGCATGTGCCTGAAAATGCTCATTACGTGCGAGCTCGGACGCAGTGCCGGCAAGGTTATGTGCTGCCTCGGCAGAACAATTTATTATCGAGCTTCTTTTTTGAAAATCATAAACACCCAGGCCCGAGAAAAACCTGGCCGTACCTGAGGTAGGCAAAACATGGCTTGGTCCAGCACAATAATCACCCAATGCTTCCGCGCTATAACGCCCCATGAAGATGGCACCTGCGTTAGTAATAAAAGACAACATCGCCGTAGCGTCTTCAACTGATAATTCCAAATGCTCTGGAGCAATCAAATTACTTACCATCGCTGCGGCTTGTAAATCTTCAGTTAATATAAAAATTCCTCGATTTTGTAATGACGCATTAATAATGTCCTTACGTTCCATAGCCGGTAGCAATCTGTTGATACTAGACTCTACGGCATCCAAGAATTCAGAATCAGAAGAAATCAATATCGACTGTGCCTGCTCGTCATGCTCTGCCTGAGAGAATAAATCCATAGCAATCCAATCTGGAGGGGTCCTACCATCGCAAATAACGGTGAGCTCGGATGGCCCTGCTACCATGTCAACACCTACTTCTCCGAACACTTGTTTCTTCGCTTCGGTGACATAGATATTGCCCGGGCCAGCAATCTTATCCACTTTGACTATTGTTTCAGTACCATAAGCCATGGCTGCAATAGCCTGAGCACCACCTATAGTAAATAATTGCTCAACACCGGCTAGCTCGGCCGCAGCGAACACCAGATCACCATCACCGCCATAGGCAGTTGGAACGGTCGCTATAATTTGTTTAACCCCAGCCACTTGCGCCGGAATTCCCAACATGAGCATTGACGACGGGTAATTGGCCTTGCCGCCAGGCACATAGATACCCACTCGTTCGAGGGGGCTAATTTTCTGTCCATAGACCGAGCCATCTGCCTCTTCATACTGCCAGGAGGATTGTTTTTGCTTTTCATGATATCGGCGGATTCTATCGGCAGCATTGGTGAGCGCCTGCAATTGGTTCGCTGGTAAAGACTGTAACGAACTTTGCATCTGTTCCTTGGACACCAACAGGTCTTTCGGCGACTTCGCGCCGAAATTATCAAAACGGTTAGTATAATCAATAACCGCTTTGTCTCCCCTAGCGCGAACGTCGTCCATGATGCTTTTAACAGTTTCTACAACTTCTTTTTCAACAAGCGATTCACGGGATAACCTTTGATCAAGCTGTGCTCGAAAATCAACATCTGTTGCTGATAAGCGTGGTATTTGCAAAGTCTGGTCATTCATATCATTAGTATTAAAGTTTGACTTCACTGCTTGTTGGCAACGGCCTCACGCAGTTTTCCAAGAATTTCTCGAATTGTCGCATTCTTAATTTTCATCGAGGCCTTATTGACAATTACGCGAGAACTAACATGAGCAATTAATTCTTTTGGCTCCAACCCATTAGCTTTCAGCGTGTTACCCGTGTCCACTATATCTACTATTGAATCCGCGAGCCCCATAGACGGAGCTAACTCCAGCGCACCATTGAGCTTTATCAATTCAATCTGTTTGCCTTGTTCAGCAAAATATTGTTTGGCAATATTTACAAATTTGGTGGCTACTTTGGGCCGCCCCTGCACTGGTTCCGAATTGGTGGGCTCTGCCGTCATTAGCCTGCATTTGGCTAATTTCAGATCCAATGGCTCGTAAAATTCCTCACTGCCGTACTCCATCAGCAAATCTTTACCCACCACACCCATATCGGCGCTGCCGAACTCAACATAGGTTGGTACGTCAGAACCACGCATTACCATCAACTGAATACTTTCCCGGTTAGTATCAAAAATAAGCTTCCTGCTTTTGTTGATATCTTCAACCGGAACTATACCCGCCTGCTCAAACAGTGGTAAAACTTCGTCAAGAATGCGTCCTTTAGTTAGCGCAATAATGACTCGTAGTGAACTCATTCGGATTAGGCCTTTATTTACGAAATTAGCGAAAAATTAATTGTAAAGCAGAAAAATTCAGTTACGAAGGGATTCGGCGAATGCGAGCGCCTAATAATTGCAATTTTTCTTCGATACATTCATAACCCCGATCAATATGGTATATACGATCTATCGTAGTCTCATTTTCCGATACAAGACCGGCAATAATCAAACTGGCCGAGGCTCTCAAGTCAGTAGCCATGACCGGTGCGCCCTTCAGACTCTTAACACCTTCAACAATAACGGTGTTGCCTTCAACGTTGATGTTAGCCCCCATACGATTCATTTCATGAACGTGCATAAATCGGTTTTCGAAGACTGTTTCTGTAATTGACCCTGTGCCGTTTGCAACTGAATTCAACGCGGTAAATTGCGCCTGCATATCCGTTGGGAACGCTGGATAAGGTGCTGTTCTAAGTGAAACAGCTTCAGGCCGCTTTCCGTGCATATCCAGCTCGATCCAGTTTTCACCTACTTTTATTTCTGCGCCCACTTGCTCTAACTTTCGCAGCACCGACTCCAATATGTCTGGCCGGGTATCTTTTACCTTTATATGACCACGGGTAGCGGCAGCAGCTATCAAGTAGGTGCCTGTTTCTATTCGATCAGGCATTACCGAGTAGCTACACCCATGTAATTCTGGCACACCTTGAATGACGATCGTATCGGAGCCCTGCCCGGAAATTTCCGCACCCATTTCGACCAGGCAATTAGCAAGATCTACAACTTCCGGCTCACGGGCTGCATTTTCGATGACTGTAGTGCCCTCCGCCAGCGTCGCCGCCATCATTACGTTTTCTGTGCCAGTTACAGTAACAAGACCCATAAGTATATGAGCGCCTTTTAGCTTGCCTACCACCGATGCTTTTATGTAACCATCATCAACTACGATATCTGCACCCATGGCCTGCAATGCGGATATGTGCAAATTTACCGGCCTGCTACCGATAGCACAGCCACCGGGAAGAGCAACTTCGGCCTGACCATATTTTGTTAACAATGGGCCCAGTACAAGAATTGACGCCCGCATAGTCTTGACCAATTCGTAGGGCGCATTGAAGTGTTTTATGCTACTGCTATTCACTTCAACATTAAGCTTTTCATCGATTATCGGCTCCACTCCCATGCAACCCAATAGCTCGATCATTGTTGTGATGTCGTACAAGTGGGGCAGATTACAGACCTGAACCGTTTCATGGGTTAGCAAGGTGGCTGCAAGTATAGGCAAGGCAGAGTTTTTTGCGCCAGCAATCCGTATCTCGCCATTTAGGCTGACACCGCCCTCAATCAGTAATTTATCCATTTTTTTCAGCAACCCGCCAGTAGGAATAGATTCACGGACTAATATTCTCAGCGTTGGTCATAAGGCGCATGTTAACCGCATGAATAGCGCCACTGGCAATATGTTCATTGAGAATTTTATAAATGGTTTGCTGACGCTTCACAGCGTTCAGCCCCTCAAAAATCTCTCCAATCGCAATTACCAGATATTTGCCATCGCCACCTTCTACCTCTATTTCACAAGCAGGCAAACTGGCACTCAGTAACTCTTTTACACTTATTGCGTCCAACACATACTCCAGCTTATTTCCAATTGTCCAGCACCTGGTCAATGTCATTATCGTGCGCCGACATCAACGCAGTAAATTGAGCAAAGTATTGGCGGCCCAAATTAATTCCGCCAAGGCTCAGGTTTTTTAGCTTCCATTCATCGTTTTCATTTATGAACATTTGATATTGAAGCCGCAAGGCACTATCAGCTCCACGTAATTCCATTATTACAACCGTATCCGCCCGCGGGTCGGACTGTGAAGCACCGGGCAAGAAAACCAACTCCTGATTCTCATAGGACACGAGGGAAGCGCCATAAAAACGGGTAAGCGTAGACTTCAGCATATTTGAAAAGCGTTGCCGTTGTTGGTCTGTCGCCGAGTCGTCGTACCGGGACATCACCACACCAGCTACTGCTTCGAAATCCACAAAAGTACTTAAAACGCCTTCAACCGCTGTAAAGTACCGATCACGATCCGATAAAAAGAATGCTTTTGATTCAAGCACCGTTTCCAGAAGCGTTGCCACTCCCTTCTCCGCAGTTTCCAACGCGGTCATACTCTGTGCTTGAATAATAGCCGGGCTGGCCATGCTTAAAAAGCTGATAAAAGCTATTTTATTCAATATTTTCAATTATTTAACTCCACGCTACCAAAACTTATTTGGATCCAGCCCATACACTTATCTGGGGGGGGATGTGCGGTCACTTTAACAACAAAGACCTGAACTTCATCAGAAGTGTTTCAGTTTACATGAATCAGCCAGTTCATTAAATTATTACTTGCAAACGAGAGCAATCCCCCTTCTAATTGAGTTCCTCTTTACTCGCATTAAGTTTTCATCCTATATGCCTTTTGACATTGCATTCATCGTCCTTGGATTTGTTGGACTAATCTGGGGAGCGGACAAGTTTGTGTTTGGCGCGTCTGCTCTTGCTCGAAACATTGGGATTTCACCACTGATGATCGGGCTTACGATTGTATCTTTTGGCACTTCAGCCCCTGAGATTTTTTCCTCGGCGGTTTCTGCGCTTAACGGCAATCCCGAGCTTGCTATTGGCAATGCGCTTGGCTCAAACTTATTTAATATTGGCGTTGCACTCGGCATTGCCGCAATAATTAGTCCGCTCAAACCACCAAACTCTTTGTTGAAAAAAGAGCTGCCCGCACTGCTATTGGTAACCGTACTAACGGGTGTCTTGCTTGCTGACTTGTTTGTGGGCGTATTCGATGCGGCAATCCTGATCCTAGTTTCGTTCTACTTTGGTTATAAACTATTCAAAAGTAAAGTAAGGACTGGATCGCTGCCTGAACTTAACAGTGGTGATCTGCTTCATATATCAAGCCAAAGAGCGCTGTCCTATCTTGGCCTAGGACTGGTGTTATTGGTGTTCAGTGCGGAAACATTGGTGGCTGCCGCCACTTCAATAGCCGAAGCGCTTGACGTATCATCTGCTATCATCGGGCTGACGATAGTTGCTTTAGGGACCAGCCTGCCTGAGCTAGCAGCTTCAGTAACTTGTGTGTTAAAAGGGCATCACGATCTGGCGATTGGAAATATTATTGGATCGAATATTATAAATTTTCTTGCCGTTCTACCCTTCCCAGGCCTTATTGCTCCTGGTCCGGTGGAATCACAATTGCTTTATCGAGATTATTTTTGGGTGCTGATTCTCACCATACTGCTGGCATTCTTTTGTTACCGTGCCATTAAAACCCAAACGCGCATTGGAAGAGTTTATGGATTTGTTTTCTTGTCAATGTATTGCACCTGGTTTACGGTTATGCTTGTTGGAATTTAAAGAACGTCGAATTGATAGCGATGTTCTCAAGCCACTCTTAGGTAACAATTAAATATACACCATGAGCAAGATAACATCATTCAAAGCCAGTGCTATTAGGACCATCGAGATAGAACGCGATGCCATCACTGCATTACTGGATAGTCTGGATAAGAATTTCGATCAGGCCTGTGAGATCATTCTGGCCTGTAAGGGGCGCGTAGTAGTTACCGGGATGGGGAAATCAGGTCATATCGGCAAAAAAATTGCCGCCACGCTAGCTAGCACAGGCACCCCGGCCATGTACGTACACCCGGCCGAAGCAAGCCATGGTGACATCGGTATGGTTACCGATAAGGATGTTGTATTGGCGCTCTCCAACTCCGGAACTACCGAAGAAATCACCACCCTGTTACCAGTGTTAAAACGCAAGGGAATAGCACTGATTGCGGTAACTGGAGACAAAACATCTGCATTAGCCAATGCCGCCACTGTAAACCTCGATGCGCATATCAGCGAAGAAGCCTGCCCACTTGGGCTCGCACCCACTTCAAGCACAACAGTAGCACTGGTTTTAGGTGATGCGCTGGCTATGGCTTTACTTGAAGCCCGTGGATTTACACGTGATGACTTTGCAATTTCTCACCCTGGAGGCAATCTGGGTCGCCGCTTATTGCTAAAAGTTAAAGACTTAATGCATACCGGTAGCGACATGCCCAGCGTAACTGAAACCACGCCCTTGGGTAGTGCCCTCGTTGAAATGACAGAGAAAGGTTTTGGCCTCACTACGGTCCTTGATTCCGATGGAAAGTTAAGTGGTGTATTTACCGATGGCGATCTTCGACGAACATTGGATTCTGGCAGAGATATACAGAACACACTCATTCGAGATGTGATATCAAAAAAATACAAATACATAGCACAAAATGCACTAGCCGTTGAAGCAGCGAAAATCATGCAGGAATCCAACATCTACGTGTTGCTGGTGACGGATGAAAACGAATCCGTAGCAGGGATAGTAAAAATGCATGACCTGCTAAAAGCCAATGTTGTGTAAACTGGTTATCAAGGCAATATCCGGAATGCTAAGGACATGATATTTAACAAACCCCACGAATCTGTTGCTCAGTCTGCAATCAACATAAAAATGTTACTGCTCGATGTTGATGGTGTATTGACCGATGGCAATTTGTATTTTTCCAACAGCGGTGAAGAGTCAAAAGCTTTTAACAGCTTGGATGGACACGGTATAAAAATGCTACAAAGTGCCGGCATTCAAGTCGGCATCATCACCGGCCGCACTTCAGAATTAGTGGCAAAGCGGGCCAGTGACCTGGGTATTGATCTGCTGTACCAAGGTCGCGAGGACAAGCTGGCTGCTCTTGGCGAAATCATGGCGGCGGTCTCAATCGAGGCAATGGAGATAGCTTACGCCGGTGACGACTTCCCGGACCTGCCTGTACTTGACCAAGTCGGGCTGGGTTTTTCAGTAGCCAACGGGCATGAAGACGTGAAATCAATCGCTGATGCGATTACCAGTCGTTCCGGTGGTCATGGTGCAGTTCGAGAAATTACGGATTTTCTCCTACAATGTCAGGGTATATATGAAACGTAATTATATCTTTATCATTCCAGCTATAATTGCTATCGCCTTATTCACTGGCATTAACACCTTTGAATCTGTAATTCGACAGGATGCCCCGGCATCCAATTCGGTGGCATTAGACTTCGATGGTTACTCCGAAGGGATCAATACAGTACTCTACAATAAGCAGGGGCAAATTAATTACAGCCTTCAGGCTAGTAACCAAACCCATTTCCTTAATGACATTACAGAATTGGACAATCCGCTCATAAGGCTTTATCAGGACGGCGATGCACGGTGGAATATAGTGGCCAATTCCGGCAAAATCTCTGCCAGTTCAACCCAGCCAGGAACCGCTGGCCATAGTATAGAACTGGCAGGGAATGTTGAGATTCACAGCTTGGATCAATTTGGCAACAGGACTGTAGTATCTACAGAGCTCATAACTATTGACCCTACTCTGAAAACTCTCGAAACCGAAGAGCCGGTAGTAGTCGTAACAAATGATCTTGAGCAAACGTCTATTGGTATGTATGCAGATTTAAATCAAGATGAGATCGTACTGAAGAGCAATGTCAGAGGAATTTATGCAAATCCGCCCCAGTAAGTCAGGGAAATGCAGCATCTTGTTCATTTGTTACTTAATAATGACGCCTGCCCAGGGCCTGGACACAGACAAAGATGAAGTGATTGAGTATGTTTCTGGCGACGTTAAAATGCAAAATAATGGCAATAGCCGAATCATTGTATTGAATGAAAATGTAAAGGTGACACAAGGCACCTTGCAAATCTCCGGTGATTCGGCCACGTTCGAGTACGACTTAAGTACGAATGATTTAAAGAACATAACAGTGAGTGGTAAACCAGCTCGCTATCAACAGCAATTAAATGACGACGGTCTAGTTGAAGGTGAGAGCGAAACTATTCACTACTATGTAAATCCAGAGACTATCGTCGAATTCGTCGGTGATGCTAATTTGAGGCAACCAGGCACGACGACTAATTGTGTGGCAATAAAGTATTTCACAGAGACAGAACTTTTCGAAACTACCGGTCCATGTAGCGGCGTATTAAGCAATCAGACCAATTAATGGATACTCTGCAAGCATCCCACCTCGCAAAAACCTATAAAGGCCGTCAGGTTGTGCGAGACGTGTCCCTTAACATAAGTCAGGGTGAAATTGTCGGGCTATTAGGGCCAAACGGAGCTGGAAAAACCACCTGTTTTTACATGATGGTCGGCCTGGTGGCTGCTGATACAGGGCAGGTGACTATTAGTGATACTAATAGTGATACTAACTTGACAGCCATGCCGATACACCAGAGGGCAGCTAATGGCTTAGCCTACCTTCCGCAAGACTCTTCAATTTTTAGAACGCTTTCAGTCGAAGAAAATATTTTGGCAATTCTGGAGACCCGCACCGATTTGAGCTCTACCGACAAACAACGCAAGCTGGAATCATTGCTCACAGAGTTTCAAATTACCCACATTCGCCGCAACAAAGGCATGAGTCTTTCTGGTGGCGAACGCCGAAGAACCGAAATTGCGCGCTCGCTCGCCACAGAGCCCAAATTCATATTACTCGACGAACCCTTCGCTGGTGTTGACCCTATCTCAGTAGCTGCCATCAAACAAATTATCACGCACTTGAAATCCCGTAATATTGGCATATTACTTACTGATCACAATGTCAGAGAAACCCTAGATATCTGTGAGAAAGCCTATATTGTGAGCGAAGGTCAAATAATTGCCGAAGGCAATACGGAAGCTATACTGAATAACGAAAAAGTCAGGGAAGTCTATCTTGGTGATCAGTTTACTATTTAACCTTCGGTTCCACCCCGTTATTTTCCAGCACGTCGCAGCCCCAGCCCCAGCTTGCAATAGCGCAAATTTGCTATGCAAACAAGGCACGAAACTTGCTATACTCACGCCTCGTTTAGACAACATAAGGCTGAAATGTGGCAATACCTAATCAACAAATGTCCGCCACGCAGCACCCTCTATGAAACTATCGCTTCAAGTAAAACTCGGTCAGCAATTGACCATGACCCCGCAATTGCAGCAAGCGATCAAACTACTTCAGCTATCTACACTGGATTTACAACAAGAAATTCACCAAGCATTGGAATCAAACCCGATGTTGGAACTCATCGAAAGCACCGAAGATGACGACAATGGAGAGGAAAAGTTTGACTCCGACACTATATCCGAAAAATTAAATTCCGGCGATGAGACAGAATCTGATACAAGCACGGTATTAAATGGCCAGGATTCAGATCCAGACTGGCAGGATCAAACCCCCAAAGATATGGCTGTCGATAGCAGTTGGGATGATATATACCCCAGCAGCTATTCGTCTGCGGCTTCAAGCGACACAGAATTTACTGATTTAGAATCCCGAAACAGCGTGATTGACACCCTGCAAGATCACCTGTACTGGCAGCTCAACCTGACCCCCATGTCCGATAAAGACAATGCCATAGCTCTTTCTCTTATCGATGCAATTGACCCCAATGGCATGTTGACTGTCAGTCTTGAATCGATACATGAAGGCTTCGACCCGCAATTGGAAATCGAGCTTGATGAATTAGTAGCTGTGCTACACAGAATTCAGCAATTCGACCCCGTTGGGGTAGGTTATAGAAATCTTTCTGAGTGCTTGTCGATCCAGATAAATCAAATTGAAGATTCTGATCAATCTGAATGTATAAAAAACAGCAAAGTAATCGTCAATGAATATCTTGACTTATTGGGAGGTCGTGATTACACACAGTTGATGCGCAAGACCCGATTAAAAGAACCCGAATTAAGAGACTGCATTGCATTAATTGAAAGTCTTAATCCACACCCTGGCGCCGACGTGGCACCCGCTTCCACCACCTATATAGTGCCGGATGTAATTGTTTCAAAACAAACCGAAAGCGGGAAATGGAAAGTAGAACTTAACCCCGATACTGCTCCTAAAATTCGAATTAATAATAGTTATGCCTCATTGGTAAAACGGGCCGACTCCAGCGATGACAATAATTATTTGCGGGATAATTTGCAGGAAGCAAGATGGTTCATTAAGAGTCTGCAAAGTCGAAACGAAACCTTGATGAAAGTTTCTACTCGGATCGTAAAATATCAAAAAGGCTTTCTTGAATATGGTGAAGAGGCCATGAAACCATTGGTTTTACACGATATAGCTGAGGCTGTGGGAATGCATGAGTCAACTATTTCTCGGGTTACCACGCAGAAATATATGCACACTCCCCGCGGTATTTTCGAGCTCAAGTATTTCTTTTCCAGCCATGTATCCACCAAAGGTGGAGGCGAGTGTTCTTCCACCGCTATTAGAGCAATTATTAAAAAACTAGTGGCCGCAGAAAAAACACGCAAACCTTTGAGTGACAGTAAGATTACCCAACTATTAGAAGACCGGGGTATTTACGTGGCGAGGCGCACCATCGCCAAATATCGAGAATCGTTGGCAATTCCCCCATCGAATGAGAGAAAAAGATTGGTTGATTAGCTTTATAGTTGGCTAGAATGGGTGATTCTAGTTGGAATTCAACAAACACCACCCTTAACAATAACCAGAAACGAGAATTAGTAAGAATGCAATTGGAAGACATACTCACACCGAATCGCTGCTTTTGCGGAATGTCTGGCGTCAGTAAAAAAAGACTGCTTACCACGGTCAGTGAAATAATTTCAGCAAGTGAAGAATCCCTTGTTTCCGAACAGGTGTTTACTGCGCTCATGGCGCGGGAACAATTAGGCAGCACAGGATTGGGCAATGGTATCGCTATCCCCCATTCTCGGGTTCCCTTTTGCAACGAAATTATCGGTGCGATTGTGACACTCGATACACCTATTGACTTCGATGCCATAGACTCAAAGCCAGTGGATTTGTTTTTCGTATTAATCGTGCCAGAAGAAAAAACCGATGAGCACTTAGAGACACTGGCCAAAATTGCGGAAATATTTAATGACGAAGATTTTTGCTATACATTGAGACATACTCAGGATAGCGAAGACCTATACAATATAGCAATTACTTACTAGCCTTTAGCCGAGGCTGGTAGCAAGTGTTTCCTTGAGTTAAACAAGATGAAACTTACTATTATCAGCGGCAGGTCTGGATCGGGTAAAAGTACCGTCTTACATATACTGGAAGACCGAGGCTACTACTGTATTGATAACCTTCCAGCCAGTTTGCTGCTCCCCCTGGCAGAACACGTATCGTCTAAGGCATCGGAGACGACTAATATCGCCGTTAGCATTGATGCACGGAATCTTTCTGCTGATTTACAACGGGTTCCCTCAATTATCAGGGACCTAGAACAAAATGACCTCAACGCGGAAATAGTGTTTCTCGATGCCAACAGCCAGACGTTGTTAAAGCGGTTCAGCGAAAGCCGCCGAAAACATCCGCTGTCCACTGACACTATTGGCTTAAGAGAGGCCATTGACAAAGAATCAGAATTACTCGAGCCGATTTCATTGATGGCCAGCTTATCATTCGACACCAGCAACATGTCATTGCATCAGTTGCGAGATACCATAAAAAGCCGACTGATTCGCGGCGAGGATACTGGTCTGGCTTTGCTCTTTCAGTCTTTTGGTTATAAAAACGGGTTGCCCATGGATGCGGATATTGTCTACGATGTGAGGTGCCTCCCGAACCCCTACTGGGATACGGCATTACGATCGCTCACCGGACTGGATGATGAGGTCAGTGCATTTTTAGACGCACATGAAGAAGTGCAACTCATGTATGATGACATACGCAACTATTTAAAGAAATGGCTACCCCATTTCGAAGACAATAATCGAAGCTACATCACCGTGGCGGTAGGGTGCACTGGAGGGCAGCACCGATCTGTCTATCTATGCAAGAAATTAGGTGAGTCATTTGCAAAGGAATCAAAAAATGTTCAAACCAGACACAGGGAACTTGGGGTTTAAAGGGTAAGTGGTAAAATGATCGAGTCGACCGTAGAAATTATCAATAAAGCAGGCTTGCATGCACGGGCTGCATCCAAGTTGGTGGCATTAACTTCTTCTTTTAATAGTGACATCCAAATCGGTCTTACCGCGATGGTTAATGGCAAAAGCATATTATCTTTAATGATGTTAGCCGCCGTACAGGGTACCCACATCAAAATCCTGGTAGATGGCAGCGACGAAGCTCAGGCTCTCAAAGCCATTATTGCACTGGTCAGCGACCGCTTCGGCGAGGCTGAGTAAAAGAGTTCCTTTTCATCCCGAACCAAGCAACCCAAATCCCGGATGAAAGATTATTTGGCCACCTGTTCTGTGGTGTATTCTGTGGCTAACTCAATAGCCAATACTGTAACAACCGCGCGTACGAAGGATCTCTGTAACCATGTCTCCGGCTAATCAGAACCAACACCGTAAAGACCCTGTTCTTGAATTAAATCAAGCTATCGACAGTGGCTCTCTTGATCAAGTCAGGCAAATGCTCAAAACATTGCCTACCGCGGGAATAGCTCACCTTTTGGAAGCCTCACCGCCTAAAACCAGAAGCGTACTATGGCAACTTGTAGGTAAGGAAGTGGAAGGCGAGGTATTACAATATCTTAATGAAGATATTCAGAATGATGTTTTAAGTAACCTTAACGTCGAACAGGTCGCTAAACTCACCGAAGGTCTGGAAACTGATGATTTAGCCGATATTCTGCAGCAATTGCCACTGCAAGTAATGACGCAAGTGTTACAGGCAATGGATCAGCAAGACCGCCTACGGGTGGAGTCAATTCTCTCCTACGATGAAGATACTGCCGGCGGGTTGATGAATACCGATACCATCGCAGTAAGACCACGCCACACCCTCGATCTGGTTCTCCGTTATTTACGTCGCCACGATAGCATTCCAGAAATGACTGACAACATTCATGTTGTTAGTCGGGATGATAAATTCTTAGGCATTCTGCCGCTGAGAAAAGTGCTGGTATCAGATCCAAACATTACCGTTCGGGAAGTGATGACTAAGGAGATTAAGGCTATCCCTGTAACGATGGAAGTAACGCGAGTAACACAGCTATTTGAACAACACGACTGGGTGTCGGCTCCAGTGGTCAACAAAGAGGGCAAGCTGCTGGGACGAATCACCATTGATGATGTGGTGGATGTTATTCGAGACACAACTGAACACTCTCTAATGAGCATGGCCGGCCTGGATGAAGAGGAGGATACCTTTGCTCCAGTGGTAAAAACAGCGCGCCGCCGGGCAATGTGGCTGGGTGTCAATCTGATGACCGCTTTATTGGCCTCACTGGTAATCTATCTGTTTCAAGACATTCTCGAAAGGGTAGTCTATCTCGCCATACTTATGCCTATTGTCGCTAATATGGGTGGTGTGGCGGGCATGCAGACGCTTACCTTGGTGATACGGAGCTTAGCCCTTGGGCATATCAGTCCCGCTAACAGTCGCTGGCTATTGATAAGAGAATTGGGTGTTGCAAGCCTGAACGGTATGCTCTGGGCGCTGGTGATTGCAGTTATAGCCTATATTTGGTTGGGCGATTTACAGATCAGCTACATCATCGCCACAGCAATGATGATCAATATGATCATAGCAGCTCTAGCCGGTGCCTACCTGCCTCTCTTCCTCAAACGCATTAAGGTCGACCCAGCACTAGCTGGCACGGTAGCACTTACTACCGTTACCGATTCCATTGGATTTTTCTCGTTTCTTGGGCTAGCACAGGTTTTCTATCTATAAGCCATGAAAATTGAAGAGAATTCAGAGCAGGAGACACCCGAACAAGTCAGCAAGACCCAACGCAAGAAAGACATGATTGCGCTGCAAAAATTAGGTGAAAAATTAACCACTCTCAAGCCAGCCCAGCTCGAAAAGTTACCGCTCGATGTGAAATTACGCGCTGCCATTGATGAATTCAAACGGTTACCCAATAGCCGCGGCGCAAGAAAACGGCAGGCGCAATATATAGGTCGATTGATGCGGAATTCTGACTCCCAGGCTATAAATGAAGCTGTTGAGAACACCCAGTCAAACCCCGCCAAACCTAAAATCCCAATCAAAGAATATGAACTCTGGTGCACTCGGATTTTGCAGCAAGGCGATGCGGGTATCACTTTGCTACTTGAGGGGCATGTCGGCTTTGAGCGACAAAAACTTAGGCAGTTTTATCTGGAATATGGGAAATCTAGCGAAAACAAACGGCCCCAAGTTGAAAAAAAGCTGAAGACCTATCTTGAGCAAGTGCTCAGAATTTGATGAATATCAAGCACAATGGTGAAATATCCGGGTGAAGTGGTACTATTCTCCGCTGAAAACAAACTGTAAGATAATTTAATAACAAAAAAAGGGCGGGGTAGAGATGTCGAACAGTCGCGCAACTTCCTATTGGAAATCCAATCTGAAAATAGTGAGCTCACTGCTATGTGTTTGGTTCGTGGTTTCATTCGGCTGCGGGATATTACTTGTCGATTTTCTGGATAATTTCAGATTCGGTGGTTTTAAGCTGGGATTTTGGATGGCGCAACAGGGTTCAATATTTGTCTTTGTTGTCCTCATCTATGTTTACATTCTACTAATGGACAAACTCGACGACCAGTATAACGAAGCTGCTGCAACGGACAACGATCAAGGTCCCAGCGCGAACAGCCACCAAGCGACAGAGGAGCAATCCGCATGAGCGTGCAACTCTGGACTTATATTTTCGTATTCATCTCCTTCAGCCTATATATTGGCATTGCCGTTTGGTCCCGAGCCAGCTCTACCAAGGAATTCTATGTGGCCGGTGGAGGCGTACACCCACTGGCTAATGGTATGGCTACGGCGGCTGACTGGATGTCCGCCGCCTCCTTCATCTCCATGGCCGGGCTTATTTCCTTCTTGGGCAGAGACGGCACTTTCTACTTAATGGGCTGGACCGGCGGTTACGTGCTATTAGCCATGTTGTTGGCACCCTATTTAAGAAAATTCGGCAAATTCACAGTGCCTGACTTTATTGGGGACCGATACTACTCCAGAACAGCCCGGATAATCGCCGTATTCTGCGCCATTGTCATTTCTTTTGTGTACGTTTGCGGACAGATGAACGGCGCCGGCATAGTGTTTTCGCGCTTCCTGCAAGTAGACATTACCACCGGTGTAGTAATTGGTATGGCCATTGTGTTTATGTACGCGGTTTTGGGCGGTATGAAAGGTATTACTTACACGCAAGTGGCGCAATATTGTGTACTGATTTTCGCTTTCATGGTGCCAGCTATCTTTATTTCGATTCTTATGACAGGCCAGGCAATTCCTCAAGTCGGTTTCGGTTCCGAGCTTACAGAAGCATTCGGTGGGGGATATTTGCTAGACCGACTCGACGGTTTGAGTGAGGAACTAGGGTTTGCTGTTTACACTGAAGGTCAGAAAAGCACTCTGGATGTGTTTTTCATTACTGCCGCACTCATGTTTGGCACAGCTGGTCTGCCTCACGTAATAATCCGTTTCTTTACCGTACCCAATGTCCGGGATGCTAGAAAATCCGCAGGGTATGCGCTGGTTTTTATCGCGATTCTTTACACCACGGCGCCAGCAGTTTCAGCCTTTGCCAGAACCAATCTGATCAATACTGTAAACAACGCAGAATATGCAGATATTCCAGATTGGTTTTCCCAGTGGGAAACCACCAATCTGATTGCTTTCAATGACAAGAATAACGATGGCCGAATTCAATACGTTGGTGATCCTGAGGTCAACGAGCTAGAAGTCAACAGGGACATCATGGTGCTAGCAAATCCAGAAATTGCCGGTTTGCCCAATTGGGTAGTAGCCCTGGTAGCAGCTGGTGCACTCGCTGCAGCCCTTTCCACAGCAGCCGGGCTGCTGCTGGTTATTTCCACTTCGGTTGCTCATGACTTGTTGAAACGCAGTTTCATGCCGGGGATAACGGAAAAGCAAGAATTACTCTACGCGAGAATTTCTATTTTTATTGCCGTTCTCATAGCCGGGTATTACGGGATCAATCCTCCTGCTTATGTAGCACAGGTGGTAGCGTTTGCATTCGGGCTCGCCGCTGCTTCCTTTTTTCCGGCAATAGTGATGGGAATCTTTAAACAGCGCATGAACAAGGAGGGAGCCATTTCTGGCATGGTAGCCGGTTTTACCTTCACCGCTGCCTACATCATCTATTTCAAATTTATCAACCCGACCGCCAATACGGAAGAATTCTGGTGGTTTGGGATTTCGCCGGAAGGCATTGGCACGCTTGGCACTATGATAAACCTCGGCGTCGCCCTGACAATTTGCCGCTTTACCCCTCCACCTCCTCAAGAGGTACAGGAAATTGTAGAAAATATCCGATTACCCGGAGAGGCAGTCCGATCCTGATTGGACAACTAAAACCAATGACGCGCTATATGAGACATCCCTATAAAAGCTTGAAGCTCTCTGCTTAAGCCGAGATGCCCTTTAATGCATGTGAGTCAGGTTCGATGACGCCCGTGATCGGTCTTTGCCCAGTACTGTTTCACAGTTTGCTTCATCTCCCTGTGCATAAACATAATGCCAACCAGGTTTGGCACCGTCATCAGCACAATAGTAATCAGGGAAATATTCCAGACTACAGTTGTGTCCGCCAAGGCGGCGTAGAAAAAGGCCAGTACATAGATGATTCGGTAGGGCAGAACCGATTTCGAACCAAGTAGGTAGGTCATCGCACGATCACCGTAATAAGACCAGGCTATTGCCGTTGAAAAGGCAAACAGCATTAGCCCAATAGATACAATGTACTTGCCAAAATCACCAAACAAACCCCGGGTAAAAGCTTCAGTCGTTAACGGGACAGAATGTAATAAAGAGTCTCCAGTTACAATTACCTCCGTGTCTGTCAATTGCCCCTCATTGACGCTAACACTCTCGTTTAAGGCCGTCCCATCTCTTGAATAAACAATATTTTCAGCAAATGAGCGGGCATTAAGCAAAGTGAATGCAGTCGAATTCTGCACTTGTCCATTTACCACATTAATCTCACCGGTATAACTTGAGGCTTCAGTGGCAGCACCTGCCAGGTACGCAAATAACTCCTGAACATCTTCAGGATTATCCTCTTCATAAACCCCAGCGACAAAAACCATATCTGCACGCTGAAATTCATTCTCAAACTTTTCCATCCAAACCCCGGACGAAAGAATAACCAGTCCGGTGATGGTGCAAATAACAATCGTATCGATGAATGGCTCCAGAATGGAAACCATACCTTCATCGGCTGGTTCTGCAGTTCTAGCCGCAGCGTGCGCTATAGCCGCTGAGCCCTGCCCCGCCTCATTGGAATACAGACCTCGACTTACCCCCCGGTTGAACGCATAAGCGAAAGTTGCGCCAAGAAATCCACCGGTTGCGGCTGAGCCACTGAATGCATCGCTGAAGATAGACACAAAAGACGGGATAATATTGCCAAAGTTGGGAATGATTACAGCAACTGCTCCAATCAAATAGATTATTGCCATTGCAGGTACGATGGTTGCGGCCACTTTCGCTATTCGGGTAATGCCACCGATAATAACCAGCGCGAGAACAACCGAAAGCACGCTAGCTGTAATCAACGGATCGAGTGAAAACGTGCTCTCTAAACCAGCCGCAATGCTATTGATCTGGGGAAAATTACCCGTACCAAAGGAGCTGAGCACGGTAGCAATGGCGAAGAGTATCGCCAACCACTTGGCGTTTAGTCCTTTCTCCATATAATACATGGGGCCACCCGCCATGGTGCCGTCGGCAGTCTGATCGCGATACTTATGGGATAGTGTGACCTCGACAAATTTTGTTGTCATGCCAAAAAAGGCTGTCATCCACATCCAGAATAGAGCAGCTGGACCGCCCAGATGCAATGCCAATGCCACCCCACCTATATTCCCGGTACCTACCGTACCCGATAATGCAGTTGCTAAAGCCTGAAAGTGAGTCGCATCACCTCTTGCTCCATCTTTGTCAAATTTGCCACGGGTGACATTTATGGCGTGCTTGAAATAGCGTATTTGGGGAAACCCCAAATACAGCGTGAAAAAAATACCAACTGATAGAAGTAAGTAAGGAAACCAGCTCGCACTACCCAAGAAGCCATCAATAAAGATTAAAAAGTTGTTAACTGCATCCAATGTGTTTGCCCACCTTATCTTGTGTGTAATCTATTTTTGTGTAGTTTTAATTATGCACGCTATATAGGGTTTATCTGCCAGAACCTACGCTAATCATCACTGATTGTAATTTGTGGCATGGCACTTGAATCCAACTCTAACTGGCCTAGTTTCTTTTCTACATTTTGACCTAATTCCAAATATGCCTGGGCCGGTGGGCTCGATGGATCAGCAATTACCACGGGCAGCCCCTCATCTGTTCGCTTTCTAATATTGACATCCAACGGCAATCTTCCGATTATATCCACACCATAATCAACCGAGAGTCTCTCACCACCACCGCTGCCAAATATCGCCTCCTCGTACCCGCAGTTAGAACAAACATGCGTACTCATGTTTTCAACTATTCCTAAAATGGGAACATCCACTTTTCGGAACATCTCGATCCCCTTGCGGGCGTCCAACAGCGCAACATCCTGTGGAGTGGTTACTATTATAGCCCCAGCTACATTAACTGATTGGGCGAGGTTTAACTGAATATCCCCGGTGCCTGGGGGCATATCCACAATAAGATAATCGAGCTCAGACCAGAGTGTGTCATTGAGTATTTGATTAAAGGCTGAGGTAATCATGGGTGCTCGCCACACCATAGCCGTGTTTTCATCCACCAGGAATCCCATTGAATTACATTTCACACCATGAGCTTGAATCGGCAGCATGAATTTACCATCTTTTATCTCAGGTCGGGTGCCTGCTGGAACGCCCAACATGAGTGGCAAACTGGGGCCATAGATATCCGCATCAAACAGTCCCACCCGGTTTTGATTTTGAGCCAGGCCCACAGCCAAGTTTACCGCAGTAGTTGATTTACCCACACCGCCTTTGCCAGAGGCAACGCAGATGATATTTTTAATAGTATTCAGTTTCGTCAATGTGATTTTACTCTAGGTAAGCTCTGATCTAGTAGATGGCCTCTCTGCGTGGTCAACTACTTGTTCAGAGCCTCCTTTGTTAACTAATTAGCTTGAGGCATGAACAGCTCTGATTCATAATTTTGGATGATTATCTTTTATTCGGCCCTAAAAACCAAGAATATAGGCAAGCGAGTTCGAAAACTACTGTGACATCAATCCGGCCAAAAGTATCAACGCATCATGGGATTTAGTCCAGGGTCCGAAAGATAATAACACTCTGCTGCTTTTGCTGCTTCATGATAGCAAGTGCAGAAACATCAAAAGACACGGTCGTCAAATTCGATTTTTATTCTTCCGCATGGGAAGAAAATGCCATCGAGTGATTGCGACTCATAGCACTTAATCAAACTGAAAATCCGATTAGGCTGCATCCAATTCATCAATGTTGGCGACGAGCCAGAAGTTACAGGTGCACAGCTTGGGCTTGATGTGCCTACTTTAGGCTATGCCGAAGTTGCTCTTCCCTATCACGATTTACTTTCCAGTGACGAATGCATAGCCAGCACACTCGATGAAAGCTGGAAATTAGTTCAAATATCCAGTTACACACTGAATCCTTCCGTGCGCAATCTGATCATTGAGGATAAAGACTCTTCCCGTATATACTAGTGCGAGAAAACTGTAAGAACGGATTGGATCGATCTCAGCACTAATGAAACTCACTGCTACAATGAATGGGTGCTCTATCATTTTGAATCGAGACCACTCTAATAACCCACCATTTAATTTCTGTGCATAAAAAAGGAGTCATATGACTCCTTTTTTATAACAAACCTATTGCAGGTTTACCCTAACAGAATTCCGCCGTACTGAACAAAAAACGGTGCGAATACCAGACTAAGAATGGCCGACAGCTTAATCAGAATATTAAGTGAGGGGCCTGAGGTATCCTTCATTGGATCGCCTACAGTATCGCCTACCACAGCAGCGGTGTGTACGTCAGAACCTTTGCCACCCAGATTTCCCGCTTCGATGTATTTCTTGGCGTTATCCCACGCCCCGCCACTATTTGATGACGCAATGGCAAGCACACCACCGGCAACCAGTGATCCTATCAGCATCCCGGCTACGGCTTCGACACCGAAAAGATATCCAACAGCTATAGGTGAGCCCATAATCAGAATGCCCGGAGCGATCATTTCTTTTAATGCGGCCTTGGTTGAGATAGCAACACATTTGGCATAATCCGGCTCACCAGTACCTTCCATAATGCCAGGGATTGTTTTGAACTGCAGACGCACTTCTTCAATCATGGCAAAAGCAGCCTTACCAACTGACTTCATCGTCATTGCTGAAAACAGGAAAGGCAGCACCGCACCAATAAATAAACTGGTAAAAACCAGCGGATCCAGCAAGCTCATAGTTATCGCTTCTCCCCTTAGGGTGCCAGCAATTGTTATGAATGCCGCAAACAGCGCTAGGGAAGTCAAAATAGCAGCGCCAATGGCGAAACCTTTACCAATAGCAGCAGTAGTATTTCCTGCCGAATCTAGGATGTCCGTGCGACGTCTCACTTCCTCTCCCAATCCGACCATCTCTGCTATGCCACCGGCATTGTCGGCAACCGGACCATAGGCATCGATAGTCAACGCCACAACCAAGGTGCCCAGCATGCCCAGAGAAGCGATCGCCACTCCATACATCCCGGCAAGTGACCAGGAAACAAAAATACTTCCTGCAATGGCCAGGTAAGGATATACCGTACTCTGATAACCCAGCGCCAGACCATAAATGATATTGGTAGCCACCCCTGTTTCGCATGACTTCGCCACCTCCTGAACCGGGCCATATTTCTCTGAGGTATAATATCCGGTTAGGAGCCCTACTATTAATCCGGCAACCAAGCCCGCCAGGAAGCAGAGATATACGCCTATATTGGTGTATGACTCACCATTTAATTCAAAAAATTCAGGAATCAATGCAATTGTAAAGAAGAACATCACCACCGCCATCAAAGCACTGGAAATTATCAGCAGTTTCATCAATGCTGGCGCAACATCATCTTCAGTTTTAACAGTTACCAATAATTTGGTAATCAAGCTAATCGGTATACCCACTGCGCTGATCAGGATCGGATAGAGTAATGCATTAGGGTCACCGGCAAATACCACTGCGCTAATAACCATAGCGGCACACGTGCTCTCCGCACAGGAGCCGAACAGGTCTGCACCCATCCCCGCCACGTCACCGACATTATCACCGACGTTGTCAGCGATTACCGCAGGATTACGGGGATCATCTTCTGGGATGCCCTGTTCAACCTTACCCACCAGGTCGGCACCGACATCAGCTGCCTTGGTAAAAATACCGCCGCCAACCCTTGCGAACAACGCTATAGTCGAGCCACCTAGTCCAAAACCGGCAATTACCTCCATCAAGATGTGATTATTCTCCTGACCCAAATCCGATAGCAACCAGCTCATCACAACATAAATAATCACCAGTCCGAGAGTCGCCAGACCCACCAGCGCAAAACCCATTACTGCGCCGGAATTAATCGCCACTTCGAAGGCATCGGAAATATCTTTCTTGGCAGACACTGTAGTACGTGCATTTCCCTGAGTGGCTACCTTCATGCCGATATAGCCGGAGGCTATCGAAATGGCACCACCGAAGAGGAAAGCTACCGCCGTATAGATGCCTTCTCTGATATCTGGCGTATGCGTATCATCAATAAGAACAACTATTATGGCGGCGAATACCACCATAAAAATCGTCAGGACTTTGTATTCCTGCTTCAAAAATGCCATTGCGCCATCCGCAATCGCACCGTGAATAAATCTAAGACGAGTTGCGTCCTTCTCTTCCAGACCCAAATCAAGCGGTACACTCATCACCTTCTTCATGTAGAAGAAAGCAATACTCAAGCCTAGCAGTGATAGTGCTGTAGTTATCGTAATCGTTATGCCCGGCATCTAAGATTCTCTCCCAAAATTAAATGTTTATTTTAAAGGCGCGCACTTTACCATAAGAGGCTTTACAAACAAAGCGTGCAAGAGCCTTACAGGGTTGTTTTAACAGGGGATGTAGGTTGTAAAGAGAATAGTTACTCAACTGTCTATTTATTGAGTGAGGCGACTATTTATTACGGGTTTTCTTGTGCTTCTTAGATTTCTTCTTACCTTCCACGCTCACTGAATCGGACCCACCTCGCGCCATTCCAAATGCATTGCGAATGGCGTCGACTTTGGCTTCTTTGCGCTTGAACTGGTGCTTGTGCTTCTCTTTGTCAAAACCCACCACATTATCAGTCATTGCTAAAGCGCCTAAGTAGCCCGTTCAGTGCGGGAAAAGAGCAAAATAGTGTTATTGCTGGCTGCTAGCCTGTCTTACCAGATCATTTTTCATGTCTTCAAGCTCGGCTATCAATTCTTTAGACAAAGGTTGCACGGTATTGCCATCAGCATCCGTATTCTCATACTTGAGCTGTTCTTCGGTAAGTGCATCCACTAGTTGTTCTGCAACCGCGACGGCTTCAAGCAATATCTCATTAGTAGCAGCATCGTTGGTTGCGGTGGATTCGATACCGGCAATCTGTTGCTCGAGCTCCGCGATACGTTGAAGCTTTTCCTGCCTTTCAGCCTCTACCCGCGCCAATACTTCGATGCGCACACTTTCAAGACGGTCCGCTTCTTCCCGCGCGCGCCGCTCAGCGTCCTCCCGAGCCCTGGCTTGCGCCGCTTGACGCTCCCGCGTTGCCTGTTCGCGGGCTTGTAGCCGGGCTTGCGCGGCTGCAACGACTTCACCCCGTCTGCGCTCTAGAGCGGCTTGTCTACGGGCGGTTTCCTGTTCCAAGCGGGCAGCATCTTGCTGCTCTGCCAGAATCGCAGCTTCCTGGGCAGCAAGTTCAGCATCTCTAGTAGCTTGGGTTGTGCAGGCACCAAGCACCAGGGTAGTCAACAGCAATGTGCGCACAGTGAATAATCTTCCAGTAGGTAGATGATTCCAGAATACAGAATGGAAACTCATAACCTTTCTCCTCGGTGGCAACAAGTTGAGGGCGGCAAACTTAAGCCGGTATATTGAATGGTGATAGCAGCGCCAAGCCCTTGATAAATAAATTAAACATTAAAGAAAACCGTATTTTTTCGAATTTTGTCATACTTTATAGCGATAAACACATCATTTGTCAGTAAAATCACATAAATCCTCTGCAATAATGTGTTATCGGCACGATTTTAACTGAACCAACACTCATTTTTGAGCGAGTTTTAGACCTGTCATGTCCTTAATTTGGCTGCAATTTTCCAGATACCTGTTGAGATCACTTGCTGTTCTTCTATTGAGCGCTCCAATTATAGTCTTGCTTATTTCGCTCCAGACTGGTGCCACGGTAGGGCTCAAACCTGAACTTACTAACCTGGAAATCTCCCAGGTCCAACAATTGCTGCTGGAAAGTGCACCACGCAACCCAAATAGCCCTAGCATTCAACATGTAATCCTCGCGCGCGAGCAACTGGATATACTCTTGCGTTACAGCATTGAGCTAGTAGACATATCAACCCCGCTCGCAGCGCGCGTGTCCTTGGCCCAAGAAAACCTGACAATCCAGGTGAGCGCGCACCTGAATGATACTTTTATCTCGCTGTATTTAAATCTCAGAGCTGAGTTTCAGCAAGTTGATGAACAACTCGATTTACAAGCGCTGTATGTGGGAAAGCTAAAACTGCCAGTGGGTCTCCTGCGTTATTTTCGCCAGCAAATCCAAGACCAATATCTGGCGGATAATCCCTATTATCAGGATTTCAGTGAATTACTATCTAATATTCAGAGCGTAAACCTCAGCCAACGCCTGGTTGATGTAGAGCTGCAATGGGAACCTGCCTTGCTCAGCAGAATTGGGGATCATGCACAGCAATTATTTATCTCGGAGCAAGATCGGTTCAGGATCATGAGGCACTACCAGGTTTTATCATCAGTCGCCGAACAAATTCCCGCAAGTCGGCGAGCAGTTTCACTTACCGAGTTTCTCAATCCATTGTTCACTGCTGCGAGTGAGAACAGTGCCAATGGAAGCGATCCCATAGCCGAGAATCGTACCCTTTTACAGACGCTCGCAATTTATGTGAACAACGAGGACATCCAACAGCTATTAGGAGAACTTTCAGACTCCGATCTAACACCAGCACGCTATATAGAAGTCAGGTTACTCAGGCGTCAAGATTTAGCCCAGCACCTTGTATCCATCGCCGCTATCACTGCATCTGCTGGAGCCGAACTTGCTGAGCTGCTATCTACCACGAAAGAGGCCTATGATGCCCGTTATAGATCGGGATTCAGCTTTTCGGACTTAACTGCTAACATCGTTGGTGTCGCCCTGGCGAGCCTTGCTACCCGAGATGCTGAAACGGCTATTCTAATGCAGGAGCGAATGTCCAACCTTCAAAGTGAAACCGACTATATGCCCGAAGGTGGCAGTAACAGAGATGGCTTATCCGAGAGTGATTTCAATGCAATTTTTCAGGATAGAAATAGCATTGAATACCAACAACGGTTGCAGGAAATTGAAGTACAGGTCTACTCCAGGCCTCTATTTTCCATTTTTTAGACTGTGAATTGCAAAATTCCACGACTGCTTGTTTCAGGCCGTACCCCGCCGGGTATGCCAGCGCGGCCAGCCCTGCACACCTTAGCGAATTACAACTGACTGCTGGGGCAATTCTTTTTTATGGAAGATCTTAACTCACAACAATTGCAGCAACTCCAGCAACAGCTGCTGCGGATCAAAGCTGAGCTGGAAGAGCAATTGAACAGCAACCAAGACGCAACCAACATAGTGGAGTTGGATCAGTCTACCACTGGGCGCGTGACCCGGATAGATGCTATTCAGCAGCAAAGCATGGCTGTTTCAACACGAAACAAGGTTAGGCAAAGGTTACAAAGTGTCAATTTGGCACTTTCCAAGCATACCAAGGAAGATTACGGCTATTGCAAGCAATGCGATGAAACAATAGCCTTCGTGCGCTTACTAGCGCAGCCTGAATCCAGGCTGTGTTTGAGTTGTCAGGCCGAAACGGAAATCTGACTAAAACGTACTCTGATTTTTGGGGCCAGTGAGCTCCCTCAGCATTTTGGAATCACTTCCATTACAAATAGTGCTGGTGTATAACACCGCCAGTATTGTGCCAACATTAACAGTATAGGAATCTGTAGTCATGGCCAAAAAAGGCTTCACTACCACAAATTTACACTCTGACTATGAGGACAACCCGGAACACGGTGTATTGCACAAGGCAATCCACCCTTCCGTAGCCTATGGTTATAAGGATGCGCGCCAGCTGGCGGAAGTTTTCCAAGGAAAACGCGCTGGCTACAACTATGGGCGGCAACTAAACCCGACCGTCACTGCCTTACAAAAGCGCATAACCAATATGGAAGGCGGAATCGCAACCGTCGCTTTTGCAACCGGCATGGGAGCTATTTCATCTAGCCTGCTATCACTCCTGCGGCAAGGAGATCACATCGTTTCAAGCACTTATCTGTTTGGAAATACCAATAGCCTGTTTATTACCCTGCAATCCCTCGGAATCGAAATTAGCTTCGTCGATGCCACTGCCTCAAGTGAAGTTGAAAATGCCATAAAAGAAAACACCAAGCTGGTGTTTGTTGAGACTATCGCCAACCCAGCAACCCAAATTGCTGATCTCTATGCTATCGGCCAGCTATGTGCCGAACGCAAGCTTATTTATTGTGTCGATAATACGCTAACGACTCCACACCTGTTCCAGCCCAAAGATGTTGGCGCGAGTTTAATTATCAATTCACTAACCAAATACATTGGCGGCCATGGCAATGCGCTGGGAGGTGCCATCACGGATACTGGTCAATTTAACTGGACCCTTTTTCCTAACATTTATGACATCTACAAATCCAGTGATGAGAAACTGTGGGGAATAACCCAAATCAAAAAGAAAGGTTTACGGGACATGGGCGCGACGCTAGGCCCCCAGGCTGCTCACCATCTGGCAGTAGGTTCTGAAACTCTTACTCTGCGAGTTGATAAAGCCTGTGCGAATGCGATGACACTTGCACAGCTTTGTGAAAATCACGCCAGCGTAAAACAAGTTTACTATCCTGGGTTGCCTAGCCACCCTCAACACGAACGAGCAAAATCTCTTTTTAGCGGCTTCGGCTCTATTTTCAGTCTCGACCTAAATGACGATCTTGATTGTTTTGATTTTCTTAATAAGCTGAAATGTATTGTGGCCTCAAGCAATTTAGGTGATACCCGCACGTTGGCCATTCCTGTTGCCCATACGATTTATTACGAGATAGGCGCAGAGCGCAGAGCTTCCATGGGGATTGCAGATTCAATGGTACGTTTCTCCGTAGGTATCGAGGACACGGAAGATTTAATAGCAGATATAAAGGAAGCATTGTCCTTATGATTTGCGTAACTAATATAGACGACATTATGGAAGGCGCCGCAAAAGGCTTCGAGGTTAATAACCAGCACCTGTTTGCGGTTAAAAAAGACGATCAGATTCATTTATACTGGAATCGCTGCCCCCACTTAGGAACTCCATTGGAATGGGAGGAGGATCGCTTTTTGGACAATGACGCTTCGCTAATTCAGTGTTCCACCCATGGCGCGCTGTTCCTCATAGAAGATGGTAAGTGTATTTCTGGTCCTTGCTTGGGTAAGCACTTACAGACGGTGCCCTTCACCCTCGCAGATGGCCTGATAATGGTGAAAGATTCTATCTTACGTTCTCCCTAACCGGCTAATATGTATTGTGTATTAAATGCAACCTCAGCAGGCATGAGCTCCATGGCTGATTTAATCAGTTTTAAGCAGATATTTGATCAAAAATCGGCAACCTTTTCCTATCTCCTCGCCGACCTAAAATCCCGTCAAGCACTCTTAACAGGTGCCTGATTGTTGCAACACATCACTGACTGTCAAATAATGGCATCAAAGCAATCTGGAATAAAGTTAGTGGATCGACTATTGGCCCAAGCTGACCTGATAGAATTCGGTGAACATGTATTGACCGCGATAGCGACTCTAGGCCATACCGATGGTTGTATCAGCCTAGTACTTGATGATCAGTCGCACAGTGGGTAGCAGTGCATATACTGGGCGCGCACCTCATCGGCAACAGAAGAGGAAAGTGCGCGGATTGATGGCGGACTGCTGCGCTGGCACGAAGAAGGTCTGCCCGTTGCTCAGGCGTAAAGACCCCAGTCATTCATGCCGGTAATTCCACCGCCAATTTCCGTGTCAATTCAATAACAGAAGTCTTAGTGTCGATGTTGGCTCCATAAGCTATTAGTTCAACCCCAGTATTATTTGCTAGCCGCAATAGCCGTCCGTATTCTGGATCAATTTCATCGGCTGGCTGTAATCGTTCAACACCTGTGTGCTGAACGCAAAAACAAAGCACGGCCCGATGACCCGCTTTGTATACCTCAATCAATTCTTGTAGATGTTTGCGCCCTCGGATTGTCACAGCATCGGGAAAAAGTGCCAGAGAATTGCCCACTCCGAGACTCACATTTTTAACTTCAACGTAACAAGTTGCCTTTTCCGGATTGCTGTTCTCTAACAGAAAATCTATCCGACTACCGGGCTTGCCGTTAGGGATTTTTGGTCTTCCATAAGGAACTTCAGCGCGAATACTATTATATCCTGCTAACTCTTTAATAACTCCACCCATAATGGCCTCTCTCACCAGAGAATTAGCTCGGGCAGTATTTATTCCTACCAGTTGCTTGCCTTTTACTTCCACTATTTCCCATGTGTGGCGGTACTTGCGTTTGGGGTTGACCGAAGTGGAATACCAGATTCTACTGCCCGGGACCTGACAGTTTTTCATAGAACCCGTGTTCGGACAGTGCAGTGTCAGTGGCTGATTTTCCGATGTGGTTATATCCGCCAAAAAGCGCTTATAGCGCCTTTCCAATAGGCCCTCTTGTAAAGCGGGATTAATCTTCATAAATATTATTTAATGCGCTTTGCTTGGGAAGCAACCCTTGCTAAGGACTAGGACCATTAAAGCATTAATCATAGTTTCCCTAACGCCATTGCCATTCGATCCACACCTAACTTCAAATTATCCATGTCCGTAGTGAAGGCAAATCGAACATTTAAATTACTTCCTGCCACGCCAAAATCAGTCCCAGGCGTAATCGCCACACCATAATTCTCCAGTATATCTGTGCAGAATTTTTCACTGTCGTCTGAAAATTGTTCAATTCCTGCATAGATGTAAAATGCGCCTTGGATGTCATCGGACACTTTAAACCCCAAGTCTCGCAAGGCCGAACTCAGAAAATCCCGACGCGCACGAAAAGATTCCCGGCGGTGCTCTAATATTGGAGAAGCTTCCTCGCTAAATGCTGCCAACGCAGCGTGCTGCGAAATTGAAGAAGCGGAGATATACAGATTTTGAGCCAATATACTCACGATTTCCTGGTATTGCGGTGGCACCACAATCCAGCCCAGGCGCCAGCCAGTCATACCAAAGTATTTTGAAAAACTGTTCACAATAAACGTATCTGTGTCTATCTCCAGCGCCGAAGGCAGGTCATCTGTATAATGTAGTCCATGATAAATTTCATCTACCAGCACTTGGAGCTTTTTCTCCTCGGCCCACTGCAGTATCTCCACCAACTCGTCCCGCGGCATAGTGGCACCAGTGGGATTTCCGGGCGAGGCAAGCCACAACCCTGTTGTATTTGATTTTAAATGCTTATCCAACGCCGCCACGGAGGGTTGAAAATTCGTCTCAATGTCCACCGGAACCAATTGCGGTTCAGCGCCCACCATGTGTATAAAGTTCCGGTAACAGGGATAGGCCGGGTCACATAATAAAACCCCTTCACCCGCGTTTACTAACAGATTTGTGCACAGCACTAGGCCGCCGCTCGCCCCAGGGGTTATGAAAATACGATCCGAATCTACCTGCACGCCAAATCGCTTTTGATAGTGCGTCGAAATAGCCTCTCTCAGCTCAGGAATACCCTCCGCAGCGGTATACTGTGTCAATCCATTGTCGAGGGCCTTGACCCCAGCCTCTATGATGGGCCCAGCGGTTGAAAAATCTGGCTCCCCCACCTCCATATGAACTATTTTGCGCCCCGAGGCCTCCAACTCTGTCGCTCTTCGCATTACCGTCATCACCCTGAACGGTTCCATGGCTTTAAGTCGGGCTGGCAATTGTAATTTTTTCTCGGACATCTTTTACCACTGCACTCCATGAAATGACTCGCTAAAACCAGGCCATTATAGAGGATGAAATTTCCAACAGGATAGGTCTAAATTTTCTTTAAGGCGGGCTTTATTAATAGTCCTTTGATTAAGCATATTTTTATAGCATCCATGGTAAGAATCTGGTAGTTTACCCAGCTTTCGAAAAATAGAGTGGCAGAAAGTCGGCAAAAAATGCTTTCCCCCTAGCTGAACAAGCATTAATTTCAGCAAGGTTGCCTACCCACTTTAACGTAGTGCAGGCAATCAAGTAAAACCTATTGGTTCACATTAGAGGCATCAGAGATCATGGCCACGAGTCAAAGCTCAGAATCTCAACCACAGTTAAAAGAGTTCGTTCCGTACAAGCCCAAAAAAGGCGAAGCGTACATGAACGAGAAACAACGCGAGCATTTCAAAATTATATTACTGGCATGGCGAGAGCAGCTAATGCAGGAAGTTGATCGTACTGTACACCATATGCAGGACGATGCAGCAAACTACCCTGATCCGGCTGACCGTGCTACCCAGGAAGAAGAGTTTAGCCTTGAATTGCGTACGCGTGACCGTGAACGCAAACTAATCAAGAAAATTGACAGTACTATTGAAGCGATATCCCAAGATGATTACGGTTTCTGTGAATCCTGCGGCATAGAGATCGGTATCAAAAGGCTCGAAGCACGTCCCACAGCCAATAAGTGTATCGATTGCAAAACCCTTGATGAAATCAAGGAAAAACAGCTAGGTAGCTAGGGGCCGATCATTCCTCCCACCCAAACTGGTTTTCCTCACAAACTAGAACAGATGAGGGACTATGACTCAACTCTCCTCTACTAACGCTCAAGGTTTGAGCACCAATCATTCAGCTACCACTTATACTGGGCGGTTTGCGCCGTCTCCCAGTGGCGCCCTTCACTTTGGTTCAATTGTGACCGCCATTGCCAGCTACCTTGATGCAAGAGCAAATCGGGGGCAGTGGCTGGTACGAATGGAAAATCTTGATCCAGCCAGGGAAACACCAGAAGCCGCAGGTGAAATACTACGTCAGTTGGAAGCTTTTGGCCTGCACTGGGATGAAACTGTTCTCTATCAGAGCTCACGACTGGATGTTTACCAACAAGTAATGGGATTTTTAGACAGCAAGAACCTGTGCTTCAGCTGCAATTGTTCACGCCAACAGGTTAAGGCGATGGGGTCTGTTTACAACGGTAACTGTCGCAATAAAACCACTGCGGAAGAAGGCCCAACTGCAATTCGCTTAAAAACAGAATCGATAGTTATTGCATTTGAAGACCTTATTCAGGGGCAAATTAACCAGCAGTTAGAAGCGCAGACGGGCGACTTTATTATTAGGCGCAAAGATACTTTATTTGCCTATCAGCTCGCTGTCGTAGTCGATGATGCGTTTCAACAGGTTACGCATGTAATCCGTGGCTATGATTTATTGGATTCAACTCCTCGCCAAATCTACCTGCAAGCAAAATTGGGATACTCCACTCCCCACTACGGGCATGTACCTGTGGTAGTGAATGAGCTGGGTCAGAAACTGAGCAAACAGCATTTCGCAGTTCCTGTTAGCAAAGAAAACAGTCAATCAATGTTATTTCTCGGGCTTAAATTTTTAGCCCAGGACCCGCCTGCTGAACTTCAGCACGCGCCGGTTTCGGAGCAATTGGATTGGGCTACGGCACACTGGCATATACACACTGTACCCAAGTTAGCTAATATCCCTCAAGATTCGACCTAAGGGAAAAACGCTGTGTATATACCTCGATCTGTTTTGGTACTGCTGGTAATCATCTACGTAGTGTTCCTGCTCAGTACCGAATGGATTAACCAACCCGATGGAGCCTGGTATCGTCCATTTCTAGTGGGCTTGCTAATTATCTGTGTAGCCGCTTGGTCACACTGGAAGCAGGATTCTGATGAGGTTTGAGCTCACCACATTGTTCGCCCTTGGCAGCAGCTACCTCATGTTGCTATTTGGCATCGCTTTCGCAACCGAGCGAGGTTGGATACCGCAGAAAATAGTCCGACATCCTACCGTCTATGTACTCTCATTGGGCGTTTTCGCAAGCGCGTGGGCTTATTTTGCTTCCGTCGGAAATGCATTCCGCGACGGCTATGGTTACCTGGCCCATTTTATTGGCATTTCATTAGCTTTTCTGTTGGCGCCCCTATTACTCAGACCCATTCTTGAATTGACTCGTACCCACCAATTGAGTTCATTGGCGGACCTGCTTGCATTTCGGTACCGCAGCCCCTGGGCGGGAACGCTTACCACCGTGGCAATGCTAATGGGAGTTACTCCACTTATTGCGTTGCAGATACAAGCTGTATCCGACACCGTTGGCGTGCTGGCGGTGGAGGGTTCACAGGATCAACTCGCTTTCAGCTTCTGCATAATGATCACCGTATTTGCCATCTTGTTCGGTTCCTCCGGTCGCTCCCGACACGATGGGCTGATAGTCACCATCGCCTTTGAATCCGTGGTGAAACTGGCTGCTTTCCTTATCGTAGGGGGATTTGCAATTTATAGCGGGTTTGGCGGAATGGAGGCTATGAACGAATGGCTGGCAGGACAACCTGAATTGAGGTCCCGCCTCAGAGAAACTTCTTTTGTCAGTTCATTCCATATTATGGCACTGATGTTTTTTACTGCCGCCGTGGCCATGCCCCATATGTTTTACATGACATTTAATGAGAGCAACGGACAAAGAGGGCTGGCAACCGCCAGCTGGGGATTGCCATTGTATTTTCTATTACTGAGTCTACCCGTATTGCCTATTCTCTGGGCAGGTATCCAGTCGGGCACAGCAGTGCCGATGGAATATTACTCGGTTATTATAGGCGTTGAATACCAATCTGGGCTGATAACCCTGATCGGCTATCTCGGCGGCCTGTCAGCTGCCAGTGGTCTAATTATTGTTATTACTTTAGCCCTATCTAATATGTGTCTTAACCATCTTATTCTCCCTGTTTACCAACCAACTGCTAAAAACGATATCTACCGTTGGTTATTATGGAAACGCAGGATTTTGATTACCGCACTGATCTGGGCTGGCTTTTTATTTTATTACCTGCCCAGCGATCGTAACAATATACAACTAATTGGAATGGCAGCCTTTGCTGCTTGTTTTCAATTTCTGCCAGGCATAATTTCAATACTGTACTGGCCCCAGGCCAACAAAAAAGGTTTCATCGCTGGCGTGGCAGTAGGATTTTCCATCTGGTTTATTTTTCTCATAATCCCCATAACCTTCCGCACCGCTCCACTCTCACTGGAAGCATTGAACTGGAGTGAGATTTCAATCTTCTCAATTATCGGAAATTGTCTGGTGTTTTATACTGTCTCATTGCTTTCATCGACTACCGATGAAGAGAGAAGCTCGGCTGACATCTGCGCTCTGGATACGATTAAGCGCCGCAAACGCAGCGGTTTGGTAGCAAAATCTCCTGATGATTTTATTGAGAGCCTGAGTAAACCCTTGGGCAGCAAAACCGCTACCCGAGAGGTGCTTCAAGCCCTTACCGATTTGAGTATCACACGAGATGATCGACGCCCCTATACCATGCGTTTGCTGCGTGGTCGGCTCGAAGCCAACCTCTCTGGTTTGCTTGGCCCTTCGATCGCCAGAGAACTAATTGATGGTTACTTGCCCTACAGTGTGGTTTCCGAGCATGGCAGCTCGGATTTAAATGTCATTGAATATCGTATCGAGGCATATCGCAGCAACTTATCCGGCATGGCGGCTGACCTGGATAATTTGCGCAGGTATCATCGCCAGATTTTATTAGACCTGCCTTTAGGGGTATGCTCCCTTGGTGAAGACCGGGAAATACTGATGTGGAATCACGCCCTTGAAGAAATTACCGGTATCAGTAGCAGCGATGTGATTGGCTCAGAACTAGCGGACTTGCCCGAACCCTGGCTTACCTTACTCAACAACTTTATCGCGGATGAATCGAGTCATTCATATAAGCATAACTTCGAATTGGATAAGCAACAAAAATCTGTCAATTTGCATAAAGCACAAATCGAAAAACTTAATGCCCCTGGTACGGCAAACGAAGGACTTATTATTCTCCTTGAGGACATCACTGAAACAGAAATTTTGGAAGCAAGTCTTACTCACACAGAACGACTGGCATCTATAGGCAGGTTAGCGGCGGGCGTTGCTCATGAAATTGGCAACCCGATTACTGGAGTAGCTTGTCTCGCGCAAAATATTCGCGATGAGTGCGGAGATACAGAACTGAATGCCATGGCTCAGGAAATTATTGTGCAGACTGATCGCACGTCCAAGATTTTGCAGTCACTGGTGAGTTTTGCCCACGCAGGTACCAGTACTACCCATTATGAAAGTGAAGTCGTTTCAATTCTCGATTGTTTTGAAAATGTTAAGACACTGATCTCTCTGGATATAAAAAATAAGGATTTAGAATTTCAGCAAGGCTGTGATCCTGGAGCCGAAATTCTGGGCGACTCACAGCGACTACTGCAAGTGCTGGTTAACCTGATCAATAACGCCAGAGATGCCAGTCAGCCAGGCGGCAAAATCATCCTACAGGCTGTCATCGAGGGGAAGCAGGTGCGAATTGTAGTTACAGATGAAGGAATAGGAATATCTGCGGCCATCAGAGATCGGGTGTTTGAGCCATTTTTCACCACCAAGGAAGCGGGTGAAGGCACTGGTCTTGGGCTCTCGCTGGTTTACAGTATTGTGGAAGATTTAGACGGTGATATAGAGCTGATCAGCCCAGTGGATAAGGACCGCGGCACCGGGACGCAAGTAATACTCCGATTTCCCTGCTATAATAGCGGGCTGAAAACACCGAAGTGAACGAAGGCGTTCAACATTCAATTTAAAATACATTATGACAGCGATAAATCAGGTATTAGTTGTAGAAGATGAGTTGGTAATTCGTACCGCATTGAAACGCCTGCTGGAACGAAATAACTACGAAGTAAGTGAGGCGGGTAGCGTCAAAGAAACCCTTGAACTGTATGATATGGACAAGTTTGACGTCATTATTAGCGACCTGAGATTGCCCGGCGCACCCGGTACCGATCTCATTAAGGCGACCAGCACCCCCGTATTAATCATGACCAGCTACTCCAGTATCCGCTCGGCTATCGACTCCATGAAAATTGGTGCTGTGGATTACATCGCCAAACCTTTCGAGCACAGTGAGATCATAGAGTCTGTTGCAAAGATCATCAAAGGCCATGCCAACAGAACCTTAGCCTCTCCTGCTGATGCAGATGACATTGAACTCCCTGTCCATGGCATGATTGGCAGCTGCCCCCAGATGCTTGAACTATTTCGCCGAATCAGAAAAGTCGCGCAGACCGGCTCCACCGTTCTCATCAACGGAGAGTCCGGTACCGGGAAGGAACTGGTGGTTAAAGCTATACACAGTCTGAGTAATCGCCAAGGCAATGAGATGATTTCAGTTAATTGCGCGGCAATTCCCGAAAATCTGATTGAATCGGAGTTATTCGGTCACGAGAAGGGTGCATTCACTGGCGCTACCGCAACACGCACCGGTCTGGTAGAAGCGGCTGATGGCAGCACATTGTTTCTCGATGAAATAGGCGAACTGCCACTTGAGGCACAGGCCAGGTTACTGCGTGTATTACAGGAAAGTGAAATTCGCAAGGTTGGTTCTGTGCAATCGAAGAAAGTCGATGTGAGATTGGTAGTAGCTACCCACCGCGATCTCAAGCAGCTGGTGGTAGATGGCCATTTTAGAGAAGATTTATATTATCGAATCAATGTAATGACATTATTGATCCCACCACTAAGGGATCGAGGGAATGACATTCTCGAACTGGCAGATGGAATACTAAAGCGAACTTGCCAGCGTCTCAAAACTCCACTGTTAGTGCTCAGTGATGGGGCTAGTCGTGCAATAGCCGATGATGCCTGGCCCGGTAATGTCCGGGAATTAGAAAATGCCATTGAGCGCGCCGTAGTCCTGGCCGAATCGACTGAAATCCAACAAGAACTCTTAGCCCTTGATGGAGGCAGTGAGGACCAGGTTGAGAACCCCATAGCTCAGATTACTGATGCTGGAGTGAATTCCACGGATACGGTTGAGGAACTTTCTCTGGAAGGTTACTTCCAGCGTTTTGTACTAGAGCACCAGTGCGTTATGAATGAAACTCAACTGGCGAAGAAATTGGGCATTAGCCGAAAGTGCCTGTGGGAACGACGTCAACGCTTCGGTATGCCAAGAAAGAAAAAACTTGCCAGTTAACTCCCCTGATCAACGAAATTACCCCTAAAACAATCTCAGCATGGCTCTGAACTCTGGCAAATTCAAGGCTTGTAAGCATTCACTTCGATTTGTTACCTGACTGTTACCGCTACATTTATACTCAAATATAGGGGAATTAATGTAACAGAATGCCATGTTTTAGAAATAACTAACTGATACCTAAACTTGCAGCCTGTTGTTTTTAATGAGTTTAATTTTTATGGCACGGTAAATGCCTAGTGTATAGCTACAATAACAATAAATACTAATAATAACTTCAAATAAAAACAAAACTAGCATTACTGAGTTATTTAGCTTAAGTCTAAATGCAGACAAGAATAGAAGGTCGGGTTTTAGGCATTATGGTGGCGATTGTCACATGGCCAGAAATACCACCCTCCGCTTATGCGGCACCGAATTGGGGCCCGAGATACAATAATAAAAATAAGATGACCACGTAAAATAATAAAAAATGTAACTATTTTATAGGGAGCGTTTATCGCTCCCTTTTCATTTTTCCCGCACAATTACAAGCTTCCTTCTCTAACAACTCCTATACTGCTTTAATTTTCAACAGTTCGGTGTATTATGCCGAGCGGTACATTTCAGTCCTAAAACTACTCAATTAATGATCAAAACTTTATTACACAAGCTGACTAATGCACTCTTTCGCTACCTATTACCTGCTTACAATCGCTCTCCTAAATCAACTTCCGCTCAGGCAATTCATACCTCTATGAGAACTGATATCGATATAGCTGGGCTCGACAAGGCCAAGATAACTAACCGGGCCGATCATTCAATAAGCAGAAAAAACATCTCTCCCAATGCGCTGAAGGTGCTCTATAAGTTAGGTGATGCAAGCTATGCTGGTTATCTAGTTGGCGGTGGTGTGCGCGACCTGTTACTTGGCTATCGCCCAAAAGATTTTGATATTGCAACTAATGCAACGCCCGAGCAGCTAAAAAGCCTGTTTCGTAATGCCCGAATAATCGGTAGACGATTTAAGATAGTACACATTCGCTTCGGTCGAGAAATCATAGAAGTCACCACTTTTCGCGCTCCCCATAACTCAAAACACGAGTTCGAAGATTCGGCTTCACGACGCCAGATGAAAGAGCTCAGTTCTGCGCATTCAAGCACGGGTATGATTCTTCGGGATAATGTCTACGGCGATATTGACGAGGATGCCTTGCGCCGCGATTTCACGGTTAATGCTCTGTACTACACCGTCAACAACTTTGAACTGTTGGATTTCAGTGGTGGAATTACAGATCTAAATAATCAGCTCATTCGAATGATAGGCGATCCCGTTGAGCGCTACAAAGAAGATCCAGTTCGCATGCTAAGAGCATTGCGATTTTCAGCCAAGCTGAATTTTGAATTGGAGGAAAAAACCGGGCGCCCTATCAATGAGCTGGCCTCATTACTCGAATCGATTTCCCCAGCAAGATTATTTGATGAGACATTAAAATTGTTAACTGGTGGTCATGCCAAAAAAACCTTCGCTTTGCTTAAGCAATACAAAGTAGGGGCCTATCTATTTCCCGACACCCTTAACGCGCTCGAGCACACCCCATCATGCGCTACAAAATTACTCGATCTCGCTCTGTGCAACACCGATATTCGACTGGCAGAAGGCAAATCAGTTACACCAGCCTTCCTGTTTGCGGCCTTGTTATGGCCCGTATTCCAGGAGAAGTTAACAAAGCAACGCGATGGACAGCAATTCCAACTGCAAAACTACCAACAAACTGCAAATGCTGTATTGCTCGAACAACTAAACTACACCTCAGTCCCAAAACGATTTTCCTCGGCCTCGAGAGAGATCTGGGAATTGCAACTAAGGCTGGCCAGGAGAAATCGGCGCAGTATTGAAAGTGCATTCGCTCACCCACGCTTTAGAGCAGCCTACGACTTTCTATTGCTGCGCGAAGAATCTGGGGAGCAACTTAACAACCTTGGACAATGGTGGACGGATTTTCAAAACGGCGATTCACAGCACCAAAAAAGCATGGTTGACGCACTAGCACCCAATAAAAATCACCAGCGCCGGCGCCGGCCAAAAACCCCAGATGGTGCTGTGTGACGCTTCAATCAAACTCATCTCAAAGCGGCTGTGGTAAAACACTGCCGCGGTTTATTGCAGTAGAAGGGCCGATTGGAGTTGGAAAGACTAGTCTCACTAGGCGACTGGCCGACAGCTTTAACTATGATCTGTTATTGGAAAAAAGTGATGAAAATCCTTTTCTAAAACGCTTCTATCATAACCCCACTCAACATGCGCTATCGACTCAGTTGTTTTTCCTGTTTCAAAGAACGCAGCAGATTCAGGATATTCGTCAAGATGACATGTTTGAGCCAGTACGAGTTGCTGATTTCCTGATCGATAAGGATCAGCTATTTGCCCAGCAAAACCTGGATGCCGACGAATATGAACTCTATCTCAATGTGTATCGACATCTCACCATCGATGCTCCAATTCCAGATCTGGTTATCTATTTGCAGGCACCCACTGAGATACTGCTTGAAAGAATTCAACGCCGTGGAGTAGAGGCCGAACAGTATATAGACAGGTTCTATCTTGAGAACCTTAATAACGCTTACATGGAGTTTTTTCATTACTTCACCAAGACTTCTCTGCTCATAGTAAACAGTGCAAAGATAGATTTAGTCGCGAATGAAGATGACTATCAGCAATTAGTAGACTATATTCTGTCTGTGCCACGCGGCACTCATTACTTTAATCCAAAGCCAACATTACTTTGACACCCCAGAAAGCCCGATCAAATGAGTCTCCAAAAAAAACAACACAATGTCACTCTGACCACTCTAATTGATATCAAGAATCGCGGGGGGAAATTCACCTGCCTCACTGCCTACGACGCCTGTTTTGCCTCAATTCTCAGTGAGGCTGGTATAGAAGTCATACTGGTGGGGGATTCTTTGGGCATGGTATTGCAGGGTCATGACAGCACCCTGCCGGTTACCATGGCTGACATGATCTATCACATGCAATGCGTAAAACGCGGCAATAAAGGCTCCCTACTCATGGCCGACCTGCCCTTCATGAGCTATTCATCTGAATCCCAAACGCTGGAAAATGCCGCTGCTTTGATGCAAGCAGGCGCCCACGTGGTTAAATTGGAAGGGGGAGCCTGGATTGCGAATACCACAAACTTGTTAGCTGAGCGGGGCATACCCGTATGTGCCCACATGGGTTTGACTCCGCAATCGGTAAATCGCATTGGCGGCTTTCATGTGCAAGGTCGCGATACCCAGCAAGCGCAGTCGATCATCGAGGAGGCAACTGTCCTGCAGAATGCTGGTGCCAGCATCTTGTTACTCGAATGCGTTCCCAGAAAATTAGCACGGGAAATTACTGACGTGCTGGAGATTCCTGTTATCGGTATTGGCGCAGGGCCGGATACAACCGGACAAATCATGGTGTTACATGACGTATTGGGCGTGTCACCTATAACACCAAAATTTGTTAAAAACTTCCTCCTTGATTCCACAAACGGTATTCCTGGCGCTATTGCAAATTACGTCCAGGCAGTAAAGGACAAATCTTTTCCCGCCGAAGAGCACTGTTTCAAGTAGTTTAACTGGAACTAGGGAGCCACTAACTCTTTTCCATTAATATCATGCAAACATTTACCACAGTGACAGCTTTGCGCAGCGAGTTAGATTTACGCAAGCGAGAAGGCAAATCAATCGCGCTAGTTCCCACCATGGGCAACTTGCATACGGGGCACATCAAATTGTTTGAAGCGGCTGTGGCGGCGGCAGATTTTGTGGTGGGATCAATCTTTGTAAACCCGCTGCAATTTGGTGCCAATGAAGAGCTTGATGCCTATCCACGCACGCTAAGTGAAGACAAAGCCAGGTTGGAGGATGTAGGTTGTGATAGCTTGTTCGCACCCTCGGTTACAGAGATATACCCGGGCAGCCCTGAGCAACAAACTGTGATTAGCGTGCCTAAACTCGCTCTCGATTTCTGCGGTAAGAGCAGGCCCGGCCATTTCGAAGGCGTAACTACTGTAGTGAATACACTTTTTAATATAGTACAGCCGGACCAAGCATATTTCGGATTGAAGGATTACCAGCAATACCTTGTTATTCAAAACATGGTGGCAGACCTCTCCATGCCCATAGAGATTTTCGGCGTTGCAACACAACGTGCATACAGCGGCCTCGCACTTAGCTCAAGAAATAACTTCCTGAACGAAACTGAACGCAAAAATGCAGCGCAGCTATATTGCAGCATACAAGGTGTGGCGGAGCAAATTTCTAAAGGCGCCAGAGACTATCCCCAACTTGAAAACCGGGCTAAAGAAAAATGTATGGCAGCTTCCATCCAGCCAGATTACTTTTCAGTTTGTCATGCCTCCACCCTGGCGTTGGCCACACCTTATGATAAAGACCTTGTGATCCTGGCAGCCGCCTACGTGGGTACCACCCGACTCATCGACAACCATCAAATAAGCCTTCGCTAGTGCAGTAGTTGCCAATTCCTTGCCGAATCTTGTACGGCCTCGATCTTGTGCAGATTGCGGCTTTGAGGCATACTAATTTGCGTTTTTAAATGCTTCAATTTTTGCTGTGTCAATAAGGCATTATGACGTAAGACAGATAACAGCATCGCAACACACATACGGAAAACACAAGATGTCTGAAGAAAAAATCTACCCGGTTAGCATTGAATCTGCTGACAGTAGCCACCTGACTAAAGAGCGCTATACAGAAATGTATCAGCAATCGATTCAATCGCCTGAAGAGTTTTGGGCAGAACAAGCAGGCGAACTTCTCTATTGGCACCAACCTTGGAGTGAGGTGTATTCCGGCAATTTTCGCACCGCAGAAGCTAGCTGGTTCACTGGAGCAAAACTCAATGTCGCATACAACTGCATAGATCGACATTTGGAACGTCGGGGGAATCAAACTGCAATTATTTGGGAAGGAGATGAGCCGACCGACGCGAAAAATATCACGTACCGGGAGTTACATACACAAGTTTGTAAATTGGCCAATGCGCTTAAATCTCGTGGCGTAAAAAAAGGTGACCGCGTCTGCATCTATATGCCAATGATCCCCGAAGCTGCCTATGCCATGTTGGCCTGTACTCGAATCGGTGCAGTGCATTCGGTTGTGTTCGGTGGGTTTTCTCCGGAGTCATTGAAAGATCGCATTCTAGATTCCGATTGCCAGACTGTTATCACCGCAGATGAGGGTGTCCGTGGCGGCCGGCCCATTCCGCTGAAGCGGAACGTCGATGCGGCACTGGAACAATGTCCCAATGTGCATTCTGTATTTGTCGTAAAAAGAACACGTGCCGATGTGCCCTGGTTCGCACACCGCGATGTGTGCTATCTCAACGCAGTTGAGACTGCTACAGCGGAATGTGAACCGGAACTAATGGATGCGGAAGACCCTATGTTCATTCTTTACACTTCTGGGTCCACAGGCAAACCCAAAGGTGTTTTACACAGCACCGCAGGTTATTTATTAGGGGCAAGTATCACTCATAAGTATGTCTTCGATTACCATGATGGTGATGTTTACTGGTGCACGGCCGACGTAGGCTGGGTCACTGGTCATTCCTATATTGTATATGGGCCATTGGCTAATGGCGCCATCACCCTGATGTTCGAAGGTGTACCCACCTACCCTGACGCATCCCGTTTCTGGCAAGTGATAGACAAGCATCAGGTGAATATTTTTTATACGGCGCCCACTGCAATCAGAGCCCTAATGTCCGCCGGAGATGAACCGGTAACAAGCACTTCACGCGCCTCGCTCAGGCTGCTTGGCTCAGTGGGCGAACCGATCAATCCGGAAGCCTGGGAATGGTATTACCATGTAGTTGGCGATTCCCGTTGTCCCATCGTTGACACATGGTGGCAGACTGAAACTGGCGCCATCATGATAACGCCAGTGTCTGGGGTAACCGATTTAAAACCCGGTTCTGCCACCCTGCCTTTCTTCGGTGTACAAGCTGCGTTGCTAGACGCTGATGGAAAAGAGCTGGAAGGTGCCAATACGGGCAATCTGGTGTTGACCCAAAGCTGGCCCAGTCAAATTCGTTCTGTATACGGTGACCATCAGCGTTGCATAGATACCTACTTCTCTACCTACCCGGGCTATTATTTTACCGGCGACAGTGCCAGACGAGATAATGATGGTTATTACTGGGTTACTGGCCGAGTCGACGATGTCATCAATGTCTCCGGGCATCGCCTGGGCACGGCCGAGATTGAGAGCGCTCTGGTATTGCATCCCAGCGTGGCCGAAGCCGCTGTCGTGGATTATCCCCATGCAATCAAAGGCCAGGGAATCTATGCCTACGTCACCCTCATGACGAGTGTAGACGAGACAAGCGAACTCAATGCCGAATTAAGACAATTCGTCAGCACGGAAATCGGAGCCTTCGCCAAACCAGAACATATTCAGTTCGCACCGGGCCTACCGAAAACCCGCTCGGGTAAGATCATGCGCAGAATACTGCGCAAGATCGCCGCCAACGAGTTGGAAAATCTTGGCGACACGTCCACACTGGCAGATCCCAGCGTAATGGAACAGTTGATTAAAAACAGAGCTCAGTAGCAGGCATATGTTCCAACTGTGCGATAAAAAATCGCCTACCATTATAGGAATATTAAAACCCGGAATGCGGATTAGGATGCCTTTCTGCATGGCATGCAGCGACTGGATGACTTTCTTGGCCAACGTTGCATAGACGTCTACGACATTAGTTTACGTGTGGCCATTCCTAAATTTGAATGCGTGGTGCCAGTACTGATTCTGGCCAGAGCCAGTCACCACTGGTGGTGTGCGCGTAACATAAGCAAATGAGATAACAACAGTGTCACCAACCAACACAGCGCCCAATGGGCCCGCTACCCTGTGCAATCTATTGGAGCGGTTTTACCCTTTTACCATACAGGGTACGTTCTCCCTGTTAGCCGCCAGTGGTGCGCTGGTTAGATTCGGTTACGGCTCGATGGACTTGGTGGTGTTTTCGCTGGCGGTTTGCGCGCTGACTATCGTCGTTTTTTGCCTGATCAGCGCGGTTGCTGGCGGCATGTTTATTCGCTACAAACTAAACAAAGAGCTGCAATCCACCCAGGCAATCTCAGCCGCCAGTGTGGAAGCTGGTTTCCCCAATGAAACTGGATTCACCCTGCCCCTGCTAGGCTATATTCCGCTGGTCAAACTGTCCTGGCAAATCGTTTATCCCGATTTTGTGGAAACCCGGGTTGCCACTTCCTTGCTGGACAAACAGTTAGTTGAGGAAATCGTGCCAATAAAGCGCTGTAAGACCGATCACATTACTCGGCAATTTACAGTCTCTGATGTGCTGGGGTTCAGCCGTTATTCCTGGCAGCAGGAGCAGCCATTGAGCTTAATGGCCCTGCCCCAAACCAATACCGTCAAACCGCTGCCCTTGCTGCAATCCCTTACCGCTGAGGATGGCATTCCGAATCCCTCCGGTAATCCCGATGGCGACAGAATGGAAATTCGACCCTACGTGCCAGGGGATTCGGTTAGAAATATCATGTGGAAGGTCTATGCCCGCAACCGTCAGCTGAATGTGCGGCTGGCGGAAAAAAGCGTGTTCCCCAGCAAGCGCACCGTGGCCTATCTGCTTTCCAGTGACAACGACGAAGCCGCCGCAGCTGTGGCGCGGGTTGCATTACAGTCCGGCGCGCTGGGGGATGACTGGGCATTTGGCGCCGATGGCACCGATGTCGCCTGTGATTCGATAGAATCTTCCCTAGTAGCCATTGCCCAATCCCGAGGGATTGGCAAGCACCATGGTTACGGGTTAGATGATTTTCTACAGCTCGCGGCAGGGCAAACCAGCACACATTGTATTGTGTTTGCAGCTGCCGAGATGGCGCCCTGGTTGAATGCATTAAAGCAAACCGCGGGGCGTTATAAGGGCCAATTCTCAATAGTCCTAGCTACCGACGGATTTTCCGAGGAACGTACACAAAAGCTCTGGCAACGCTTGCTTTTCAAGCAAAAACTGGCCAATGATGAGTCGCTCGGTCATTCCAGTCCGCGAAGTGATTTAATCAGATTGTTGACCGATCTGGGACAACTAGTAGAATCAACCCTGATTGTAGATCGAAAGACCGGGTTCAGCTTCGATCAGACGCTGAAAAAGGTATAGTTTAAGTTTAGGCATAGCTAAGGTGTAGTCAATGGCAGTGAAAAACACAACATCAGTCAATCACTTTTTACCCACCAGCCTACGGGCGGCAATTATCGCCACTGGCTACTGGGTATTAAGTCTGTCGTTGACCGTGCTGAGTGGCTCGGTGGCCTCGTTTATTGGCTGCCTGCTTGGTTGTTACACCATCGACATCTACATCAACCGCTTCCCACTGGAACGCCTGCGCAATTCCACAATCATTGCCGCAGCCCTGGGGATTGGCCTGTTGGGTCTAGCCCTTAGCTCACTAATTGTCAGCAACGGCCTGCTCCCCAACCTGCTATCTGCGCTGGTAAGTTACAACCTCAGTGAATTCATCAAATGGCTGAGCGTCAGCGCCTCGATCACTGTCATCCTGCGTACGCTTGCCCAAAGAACCAGTTACGGCGCCGTATTGGAAATTCTATTCGTCGCCGCCGCCTTTGTGATCACGCTGGCAGCACACCGCAACGGCATGATCCATCGGCCATTTTTTATTGGTGATTTTGCCCTCATCCGAGGTATGGACCCCTCTTCTATTTTGATGGCTCTGGGTATCGGCGCGGTACTCGCGCTAGCCGCCCTGTTGATGATTGAAAATAATCAGCGGCGCCTGCCCTACAACTTTGCCGTACTGGGGTTGCTGTGCTTTTCGCTGCTGATCTACGTCAGAATGTTTGGCATACCAACACCACAGCTCACAGATGGTCTGGGCCTAACCGGTGCAGAACAGTCAGGTGGTGACTCACAGCGTGAGAACCCATTTCGCGATGGGGAGAACGACGCCAGCGATAAAGAGGCTCCAGTTGCCATCGTCTTGTTTCGTGATGACTACGAGCCTGCCGGTGGTGCCTACTATTTCCGCGAATCGGCCTACTCTCAATTCAACGGCTCGATGCTCAACTTCACCACCAACCAGGCCATGGATCAGGACCTGATTGAACATTTCACCAATACCCGCGCGGAAATCAATCAGCAACTGCCAGCCATCGATAAACGGCAAACGGTTACTACCACCATCGGCATGCTCGTAGCCCACCGCAACCCCTTTGGTCTGGACACACCGGTGGCCTATGAAAATACCGCCAACCCAAACAACCTCCGCTTCAAGCGCACTTATGACGCCATCTCATTGGTGCCACAGTTCGAATTTGATGATCTGTTAGGTCGAGAAACCGGCCATGCCGACTGGACCGACGAAACGCTAGAGGAATATCTGGAGATTCCCCCTGACCCGCGCTATCAGGAACTGGCAGAGCACTTGATCAGTGACCTGCGGCCAGATTTTGCCGATGATCCTTACGCCCGCGCTCTTTCGGTGAAGACCTATCTAGATGAGAATGGTATCTATAGCCTGAAGAATGACCACGCGTATGCCCAAGACCCGGCGGCCTCATTCCTGTTCGGCGACTTAACCGGTTATTGCATGCACTTTTCCTTCGCGGCAACGTATTTGTTTCGTAGTCTGGGCATACCGGCGCGCGTGGGGGTAGGTTACTCGGTGCCTGCCAGAAATCGCGCCGGTGGCTCATCGCTGTTGATTCAAGCAGTACATGGCCATGCCTGGCCGGAAATTTATTTTCGCGATTTGGGTTGGGTCATAGTGGACCCTGCTCCGCAGCAGACCCTGGTAGATATGACCACAGATCCGCAAAACACACTCCAACAGTTGCTGGGCGATATGCTACGCAACGATGCCTCGTTTGAAGAGTTTCTGGAAGCTCAGCAAAGCAGTCTGATTCCGCTACGAACCCTAATGAATATTATTGCAGCTTTGGTACTGGCCACACTGCTTACTGCTTACCTGGTGAAATTCTATCGATTGTGGGTTCCAGGGAGAATGGGTGCAGGTCAAGAATATCGGCTGGTGTACCGCGCTGTATTGGACAAACTGTCTGCCATTGGTCTACACAGAAACTATGGCGAGAGCCGCGAAAATTTTGCCAATAGGGTGGCTGGTGTTGCGCCTTCGTTCAGGCAACTGACTCATAATCATCTGGCCTGCACCTTAGGCAATGATGCAAAATCCACCGTGATGTTAAACACAGACCAATGGAAAACCATGGGTCAGGCCGTTTCTAAGGAAATTACCAGTAACGCCGAGTCTTGGAGAAAATTACTCGGTTTCCTTAACCCATTCTCCTGGCTGATGACGAAGTAATTCACCCGCCCCCAAACATTACCCCACCCAACTGGAGATTTACATGCCGTCAGATTCGATCGCAGAAGTGGCTGACTCAATAAAGGATGAAGATACAAACTTATCCTCTACGCCAAGTGGTGCCCCTATTAATACGCTTATAGATACACCGAGTGAACTCTGTGACCAGGCAACGGCTAGCAGCAATTTAAAGCAAGCAGTTGTGGTGCTGGATACCTTGATGGACTGTGTTAAGCAACAAGTACTGGGGCGTGACAATGTGATTGAGCTCGCCATCATAGCTCTGATTGCCGATGGCCATGTGCTGCTGGAAGACTTTCCTGGTTCGGGTAAGACCACCCTCGCCAAAGCCCTTGGGGAAGCCATCGTCAGCGAGAACACAAACTCCGATGAGTTTATTCTTCCTTTCCGGCGCATTCAGTTTACGCCCGACCTATTACCTTCTGATGTCACTGGCGTACCGGTATTCGACAGTAACAGTAACGCCTTTCATTTTCGCCATGGCCCGATCTTTGCCCATGTGGTGTTAGCCGACGAGATAAACCGTACCTCACCCAAGGTGCAGTCCGCCATGCTGGAGGCAATGGGCGAAAAACAAGTGACCGTAGATAACGAAACCTATCCGCTGGATTCTTTGTTCTTCGTTATTGCCACCCAGAACCCACTGGACCTGATAGGTACCTACCCCCTGCCCACACCGCAGTTGGACCGGTTTCTGTTTAAGGTCACTATGGATCATATCGACAGAGACGCTGAACTCGATGTGCTGGCAACCTACAAAGAACGCAGAGATCAGACCAATGTCAAAAAAATCACCGTCAATCGGGATGATGTGCTCGCCGCCAGAAAAATCATCGATAAAGAAGTTGTGATTAGTACCGCAGTCCAGACTGCACTGGTAGACATCTCGCGCAACCTGCGTGACGACGACAGAGTGCTGCAAGGCAATTCCACCCGCTCTATGGTGCTATCACTACCAGCACTGCAAGCCTGTGCTGCACTTCGGCACCGAAGCTATGTGAGCGCAGAAGATATAGAGTTACTCCTGCCCCGGGTACTTGGTCATCGTATCGAATTAGCGCCAGGTGTCTCAGATTTTGACAAGATACTGGCAGAAAACATGCACGCTCCCATGGAAGTACTAGCTCGGGGTACTCTAGGTTAATGGCACGATTTATTCCTACAAAGCACATCGGTCAGAACAGGCCATTACTTACGCAATATTGCCGTGGGCTGTTTTTTGTCACCGGATCACTGCTGGCCACGCTAGCCGCTTCGCAAGACGATTCTTCCCTATCAATTGACAGTCAGCTAGAGCTGCTTGCCATTCCTCCCTCACAACTGCCGCGCTGTTTTGGCATGAGTGATATTGTAGAGGCCCGAGCCCTTGGGGTGTGCGACGCACTCAACTTGAAGCAAAATGTGAGAGCCAGAGAGCTTAGCGAGAACTGGGTGCGGGCCGAACCCAACTCACCCGCAGCCCAGTTTGCCCTGGCCGAGGTGTTGTTTACTGTTGAGGGCAATATGCCCCGCGCGCTGTTCCATTTGAACCGATCAGAAGAGTTGACCAACTATGCAACTCTGGTGGAAGCCATCGCCTCCGGAAATGTGCAATGGCATTATCTTGCACTAAGTCAACTTTCCCATGTACATCAACTGATGGGTGATCAGCTGCAATCGCTGCAGTATCTGGAAAAGATCAGTGAAATTTACGGCCAGGAAGTGGAATCATTGCGGGGCTGGCCGCTGATAAAACTCCAGGAATTTGAATTGGCCCGCGCTAGTGCCAACCTAGTATTACAGAACAGCGAAAACGAACGGGAACGCTCTCGAGCCTGGAATACCCTATGTGCGGTTGAGCTGGCAAGCCTACAACCGATTGAATCGATGACGTCATGCAATCGAGCTATCGATGAAGATGAAGGCGAAGCGCTGTTGAATGACCGCGATACGGTGTATTTGAGCAACGCCTCGGAAGTTTCATTAAGTTTGTTGGAAATGGAACAGGCGGAGGACTATCTCGATCGCGCCACCCGCTATTTAAATCCTAACAGCGTTGCTGACCCCTGGATCTATAAACTGTATATCACCATGAACCAGGGCCGCTTCGATGAGGCCCGTGACGCGCTGGACCGCATGCTGGTATGGCGCGAGAGTCAGATACCCATCGTTGCTGCGATGAACCGGGCTGAACACTTCCTGGTGAGTGCCAGTTTCCTAATGCTGGCTGGATACGCAGAGGATGCCATCCGGCTTACCACCAAGGCCTTGAATCAACCGGACAGAAATGGTTCCTACAGTGCCGATGCAGCCCAGAAAGATGCCATCGCTGCGCTACTGAACATGATGGCCAATACAACTGAGTACCAGATTCAGCAGGAAAAAATAGCCACCATGGACTTCACTGAATCCATTCGCCCGCGCCTCGCTGCGACCGCGTTACGAGTCGATGGCTGGCGTGCCGCCAGACGCGCCGCTTCACTGTTTGCCGATTTTGACGTGCTGCAAAGTCGGCTCCGCCCCTACGCCCCACTCGATGTCCACGTGCCCGAATGGGTGGAACCCGAGCTAATTGCCTTAATGGGCACCGGGGTCATGTCATCTATTTTAGAGCAGGCCAATACCAACGGCGCGTTTCAGCTAAACCAAGGCTATTACTACGCTTACAAAACCGAAATCTCGGCTCTGGAGCAGCGCACCGAACAAACCCTAGCCTTTGGAGAGCGTGCGCTAGCTGAGTTGCCCCAGCAGGAAATCTTGCTCAAGGCACGGGTCAGCGCGCACATGGGTGGGGCATTGTGGACCTTAGATCAATATGAGGACGGATTGGCCCAATACGAACTGGCGCTGCAATGGGACCCGAGCATCATCCGCCGTTTAGCTGCCTCCTTACCGGTAACAATAACTGGCGATGGCAGCGACTTCGCCAGACAAGCAGAAAAATATTTAGCTGCCTCTCCCCGATTTCGCAATGATGCCAATGGTTTTATTCTGGAAATAAGCACATCCACCGATTTTTCTGCCTGTCTAAAGTCCAGAGCAGGCAACAACCTATCGTGCTACAATCTCGCCGCCGCTGAAAGTCAAAGCAGCAAATGGAATGCTCAGCAATTAGTGCAACAATTCCACACTGAAACTTTTGGGCTAGGTTACGATATCAGCAAAGCTCAGCGTTCCATGCTACTAGGCTCCAGCGTTTACCTGAACGCCCAATCCAATGCCACTATGCAGCAAAGCAAGGAAGCCGTGCTCGATCGTTGAGAAGTACTGTTTGCCAAATATTACCGCATTATCCAAATCCCTCATCGTGCTGCTGGCGGCGACCTCTGCGCTCGGCCCCGGTGCAATGCAAGTTCTATTACCTGCGCTGCCGGTAATCCGTGAGACCTTTGCTGTTAGCACCCAAGTGGCCCAGCTTACGCTGAGCCTATCCATGCTGGCAATTGCCATGGGCGCACTGGTTTACGGCCCCCTTTCAGATAAATACGGCCGTAAACCAGTTATGATCATGGGCCTTATTATCACGCTGGCAGGCTCGCTATTTTGTTATATCGCCTCCTCCATTGAGATGCTTATCCTCGGACGTATAGTTCAGGCCTTTGGCGGTGCGGTTGGACTGGTGCTGGCTCGGGCCATCGCCCGGGATGTCTATGGACCTGGAGAGGCGGCTAGAATCATTGCCACACTAGTGATGGTAATGGTGGTCATTCCCATGTTTTCACCCGCACTAGGCGGCGAGTTGATGGCAAGGTTTGGCTTTGAATCAGTGTTCCTTGCCGTCGGACTGCTTACTACCCTAATTCTGTTATTCGTAACGCTGCGCCTACCAGAGACGCTGCACACTCCAGTAGCTTTCAAAGGCATCGGCTCCATGTTGTTTACCTTTGTGGAATTACTCCGCTCAAGAGCTTTCTGCGGCTATGCCTTCTGTGTCACCTTCGTCTCGGTGGTGTTTTTTACCTTCATCTCCGCCGCGCCTGAAATCATGGTGTCCGTATTCAATAGGCCACCCACCGAATACGGCTATTACTTCGTCATGGTCCCTCTGGGCTTCATCAGCGGCAACTACGTCGCGAGACGCTGCGGCACCCACGTCGAGCTAAACACGATGATCCGCTGCGGCGCAGCCATCGCCGTAGCCGGCATAAGCCTGGCCATCGTGTTGCAACTCATAGGATTAAACCAGCCTCTGGCACTCTTCGCGCCGGTTGCCATCGCCATCTTCGGCAACGGCATCACCCTCCCCAATGCCCAGGCTGCCGCCATCAACGAGTTCCCCCAATTCGCCGGCAGCGCGTCAGGCCTGACCGGATTCTTGCAGATGTCATTTTCAGCAACTGCGGCACAACTGGTGGCTGTGATTTATAACGGGACGGTTTTTCCGCTGCTGGTTTTGATGTTGGGGGCGGCAGTGCTTTCCTTGGTTTCTTTTCTATTGGGGGTGGGGAAGTGAGACTAATACCGAGCCAAGTGGAATGCTGACTGATAAAAGGTTTTAATTTTTGGGGGGGCTGAGAGCTATAACGAACCAAGTTGTTCAACGAAGCTATCGATACCTCTCAGGCACCTAAGATCAAGCATTAACTTGCCATCATTTATTCGCCCAATAACTGGCTTTGGCAGAGCTCTTAAATCACGGACGATAGCCAGCAGACTGGCATCGGTTTCTCCCTTCGCAGCTATTGGCTCGATGATCAATGCCCGGCTTTCCAATAAGTCGAGCGGCAGAGCCCCGCTTCCTATCTGGCTCTTACACGGACCTAGAGATACTTCTGCTCGGCCAGCCAGCTTTTTATTCAAGTGAGACAATACTTTATTACCCACCTCTTCAATATCAGCCAGCGACCGGGTTAGATCCGCCAATACTGGTAAGCGTTCCGTTAATCTCTGCGGGTCTTTGTATAAATTAATAACTTCCAGCAAAGCCGCTAGTGTAATTTTATCAATCCGCAATGCACGCTTTAGCGGATTTTGTTTAATTCGAGTAATTAATTCCTTGCTCCCAACAATTATCCCCGCCTGAGGTCCACCCAACAGCTTATCCCCGCTAAACGTCACCACATTCGCACCCGCTTCTAGCACCTCTCTCACTGTAGGTTCGTAGGGAAGTCCAAATTGTTGTAAATCGACCAAAGTGCCACTACCAAGGTCAGATACGAACGGAATACCCTTTTCCTGAGCCAATTCTGCCAACTCACTCTCGCTTACCGAATTGGTAAAGCCTCTAATTTCGTAATTGCTGGTGTGCACTTTCATCACCAGCGCTGTGTTGTCATTGATTGCATTCGCATAGTCTGTCAAATGCGTGCGATTAGTTGTGCCGATTTCTTTTAAGTGACAACCGGCGATATTCATCACATCAGGTATACGGAACGCGCCACCGATTTCAACCAGCTCTCCGCGGGAGATTGGCACTTCGAGCTGAAACGCCAAGGTATTTAGCACCAACACCACTGCGGCTGCATTATTATTCACGACCGTTGCCGCCTCAGCGCCGGTAATATTACATAAGGCTTGCTCCAGATGCGTATCTCGGTCGCCCCGCTTGCCAGATTCAAGATCATATTCCAGGTTTGTAGCCTGAGCAGCCGCAATTATCATGGCATCAATCGCGGCCTGGGGTAATTTCGCTCTGCCCAGGTTGGTGTGGACAACAGTACCCGTTAAATTAAATACAGGTACCAGGCTACTCTTGAATTGCATAACTACTGCTGTATTAATTTTTTCACATAGCTCGTCGAAGAAATTATTAGTAACAAGCCAGGCCAGGATTTCCTGGTTTTGTTTTGTAATTGCATCGCGTATATCTTGTAACTGATTTCGTGCTTCCAGTTTTACACTGTCGTGCCCATAACTTTCAACTGCGGCCTTCAATGCAGGAGCTTGCAGCAATTTCTCAACTGCTGGCAATGTTTTGAACAAGTCTGTGGCATTAGATGACATAGGAATTAAAACCACCTGAGTCGGGATTCAGATATTGGTAATATAGCGCAATCTACGTAAAAACAGCTGGAAGCGCAATAGCCGAAAACCCGGTTAAAACCATACTCCCCTTGATAAGGGCTAACGCTTGATAATACACTCTATTTATCAGATCGGCATTATTCTCTCAAAACAGAACGTATTGTTCATGACTAAGAAAAATCATTTGTTGCTCGTCAACGATTTTCATACAGAGACCATAGATACACTGGATTCCCTGTATCAAACCCATAAATTGTGGCAGCTTGATCAGCCGTCCAAAGAGAAACTGATCCTCTCTTTAGCCCCAGCTTGCAAAGCTGTTGCAGCAGGCTCATGGAGTTTTGATGATGTGATTTATCAATTGCCTAAACTCGAATTAATTAGCTGTTTTGGCGTAGGCGTCGATTTGATAGATTTCGATAAAACCAGGCAACGAAATATTCGCGTTACCAATACGCCGGATGTATTGAATGACGCGGTAGCAGATGTGGCTCTGGCACTTATATTGGCCACCTGCCGAAATATAATGAACGCTGATCGTTTCGTGCGTAACAAGAAGTGGCTTGATGGACCATTCCTCTTCGGTCGAGGCCTGGAGGGAAAAGTGTTGGGAATTGTTGGGCTAGGCCGGATAGGCGAAGCAATAGTGCATAGAGCTTTACCTTTCAAGCTCGAAATTGCCTATCACAACCGGTCACCAAAACAATTGCCTTACACCTATCACTCAACACTACGCGCACTAGCCCAAAACAGTGATATTTTGCTGTGTATGCTGCCAGGCGAAGAAGAGACCAACAAATTAATCAATTACGAAATACTGCAGCATTTAGGGCCAGATGGCGTTTTTATCAATGTTGGTAGAGGCTCATCGGTGGATGAACTCGCGCTCGCCCAGGCCCTCAGGGAAGGAACCATAGCCGGTGCTGGCCTAGATGTTTACGCCGACGAACCCCATGTGCCAGATGAACTGCTAGCGCTCGACAATATCGTATTATTACCCCATATAGGGAGCGGGACGACAGAAACCAGAGTAGCCATGGGTAAGTTAGTTCTGGAAAACCTGGCAGCCCATTTTTCCGGCCAACCCTTGATAACAGAGGTGCCTTGAATCGTGTTTGAACAGGAAAATGTTGAGACATACTGCCCCTATTGTGGCGAAGCAATACAGCTTCTGGTGGACTGCTCCATCCCCCACCAGGAGTATATCGAAGACTGCCAAGTTTGCTGCCGCCCTTTACAAATTGCGGCTACCGTAGATGATAACGGTATTCCAACGCTTCAAGTACTCCACGAAGATGAGTAATCAAACTGCGCTGCTTAAATACGGTGTTGGATCATTCTAGGATATGGAAATAGCAATATTCTGATTCATTATCGCACATTAACTGAAATCCTTTTCCCTATAACGAGTCATCAGCGAGATCCCATTCTATAAAGAGTTTTTGATAGGATGGGCTAAGCGAGTTGAAGATGGTTTCCTGCACAATGAGGACGTTGAAATACTCATACCCCAATTCCGTAGCACGCTCTGTCAACAAGTCCCAGACAACCGGCTGTTTACTCAGGTCTTTATATTTTAACGCATGAATTAGCGCATCTCCGAACAGATCATAGGAACTAATACTCCCACTTTGAAAAATGCGCTAACTAGTCATAATTAGTCCATTTGTATGAGCGAGACACCCATTTTATTTATCGTACATTCCAGTATGGTTTAGTAGCACTCTTTTGTTCAATTTACCTCTGCTGCAGATTACACTAACTTACCTAATATTTTTCTACGTATGTTCCGCTAAGAGAGAATAAAAAACTATCTTAAGAAGCCGTTACTCTAAAGAGAACCTAAAATATAGTTAAAGCATAGGCATTTTTATATTAAGGTTTAACTATAGAAAATTTGATATTTAAAAAATAAAAAGCAATTAGGAAACTGATTTATTTTTACAAAAAATAGAACATCACGCTGGAGTCAGATTACCTTTAAATTACGCAGTAAGCAGTAAAATTGCAGGAGTTTTCCTGTATAGTAAATTAGTAGCCGATTATATGATTATCACAAATTCTGACTTTAGAAGCTTACTTTTTGTTCCAGATAAAACCAAAATATTGAATTTATTTTCTGAAAGAGAGGTTTTTGAAATGATTGAAGTAAATAGCTTATGGATAGGCCCTTCTCTGAAAAATTTCTCTATGCAAATCAAAGTTTGGATGCACTTAATAAAAGATAATTTTTCCAGTAGAAAACAATACATACTTTTAATGCATAGTATGAAAAACAGAGCAATGCAGAGTTTTTTACATATGGTAACTCCTCATGTGCTGTATGAAGGGCCTCCTTTGATGATGTCTGGCAACAAGACTCATGATGAAATTCAGATGAGCTACACCACCCGCTGGAGTCTTGTTCTCAACATCTCCAAATACTGGATCGAGCTAAAGAATCGAGAGCGGCGAGCAAAACTGTCTGTCAAGCAACGCGAACTTGCTCGCACATAGAGCTTAGGCTACCTCAGCGGATCTCAAATGGCGATGGCTGTGATATAACCTGTACCACGATTTATACCCTTATATATTTGCGCTGACAACCACACCACTTTGGCGCATGCCATTTCGTGATAGTTTGCTAGCGTATTAACCAAATATCGTACAACCGCCTCCCACCGCTGAGCAAGGATGCTCCCTAGCAGCAGTTCGTTGGGCTAGCCACATGCTGGATTTTCACCCACATCTGCTTTATCTTCCTCTCCCCTCGTCGGGGGCAAGCCTGCTATAATCCCGGCGCAAAATGAACTGCCTCCTCGTGGGAGGCTTATGCTGTCAATGCCATCTATTGAAAGGTTAACCGTGCTTTTATGAATGACAAGCTAAAGACCACCCGCTCGCCCCGCAGGAAAAGCAAAGCCACTCCCAAATATGTCTTCGCTTTTGGCAAGAAGACCGAGGGTGATGCCAGCATGCGCGAGCTGCTGGGTGGCAAGGGAGCCAATCTGGCGGAAATGGCCTGTATCGGTCTGCCTGTGCCGCCTGGCTTCACTATTAGCACTGAGGTTTGTGGCTATTTTTATGCCCATTCCCGGCATTATCCGGCGTCTTTGGACAATTCCGTGGCCCAAGCAATTACGCAGCTTGAGGCGCAGCTCAGTAAAAAGTTTGGCAAGTATGCTAATCCGCTGCTGCTTTCGGTGCGCTCTGGCGCCCAGGACTCCATGCCCGGCATGATGGATACCATCCTTAATCTTGGTCTGAATGATGAAACCGTCGAAGGCCTGGCCAAAGTATCTGACAATCCACGGTTTGCTTGGGACTGCTATCGCCGCTTTATTCAGATGTATGGTGACGTAGTCATGGGGGTGAAGGCGGCAAGTGAGGAAGAAGAGGACCCATTCCATAGCATTCTGAACCAACTCAAATACACCCTGGGCATTAAGCTGGACAGCCAGCTTTCCACCGACGAGTTGCGGGAACTAGTGAAACGTTATAAGGCCTTTATTCTCAAACAAACAAAAAAGTCATTTCCACAGGATGTGATGCAGCAACTGTGGGGCGCGGTGGGTGCGGTATTCGGTTCTTGGAAGAACGAACGCGCGATTCTTTACCGCCAACAATACGGGATACCCGCTGAATGGGGCACAGCAGTGACCGTGCAGGCCATGGTATTCGGTAATGCAGGGGAAAATTGTGCCACAGGCGTGGCCTTCACTCGCGACCCGGCCAACGGCGAAAAAATCTTCTATGGTGAATACCTGGTTAACGCTCAGGGTGAAGATGTGGTGGCCGGGGTGCGCACGCCACATGCCATTGCCGATATGAAAAAAGAGCTGCCTAATAGTTATCACGATCTGGAGAAGGTCCGCAGCAAACTCGAGCGCCATTTTAAAGACATGCAGGATTTCGAATTCACTATCGAAAATGGTCATCTGTATATCCTACAAACCCGTAACGGCAAACGCACGGGTCTGTCTGCAGTGCGCATCGCTGTGGAAATGCAGCGCGAGCGACTGATCAATCAGAAAGCCGCCCTGCTGAAAATTCCAGCAGAATCCATCGATTCGCTGTTGGTGCCGGTGTTTGACCCGAAAGCACTTAAATCTGCCAAACAAATTAGCAAAGGGCTCCCAGCGGGGCCCGGCGCGGCTACCGGCCGTATTGCATTTACTGCGGCGACGGCTGAGCTGAAAACTAAGAAAGGCCACAAAATAGTGCTCTGCCGCACCGAAACCTCACCGGATGACCTGAAAGGCATGCTCTTCTCCCAGGGTATTCTGACTACCCGCGGGGGAGTGTCTTCCCATGCCGCGCTAGTTGCGCGCCAGCTCGGCAAGGTTTGTGTCTGCGGTGCCGGAGACATCAAGATCAATTATGAAAAACGCACTCTGACTGCCGGTAAGATCACCCTGAAAGAGGGCGATTACATTTCTATTGATGGCACTACTGGCTCGATTTACGCCGGCATGATCGATAGCGCCGATTCGGAAGTCAAACGGGTGCTGGACGGGGACTTGAAGGCCTCAAGAAGCTATACCTTTGAGTTATTCCAAACGGTGATGAAGTGGGCCGACCGGCATCGCCGAATGAAGGTTCGAACCAATGCCGACACGCCTGCCATGGCAAAGCAGGCAGTAGCCTATGGTGCCGAAGGCATCGGTTTATGTCGTACCGAGCATATGTTTTTTGAAGGTGAACGCATCGATTATATGCGGCAGATGATTCTGGCAGTTGGCGAAGTTCAGCGCCGGGGGGCACTGAAAAAATTACTCCCTTTTCAAAGGAAGGATTTTATCGGGCTGTTCAGAGCTATGAACGGCCGCCCTGTTACTATCCGCTTGCTAGATCCACCACTGCATGAGTTTTTACCCCAGGATGATGTGGTGAGAAGGCAGTTGGCGGAGCGGCTCGACGTGCCTTTCGATTTCGTGATTGACCGAATTAAGGCACTGCATGAGGAAAACCCCATGCTCGGCTGCCGCGGATGCCGTCTGGGTATCCTATATCCTGAGATTACGGAAATGCAGGCACGCGCTATTTTCGAAGCCGCTGCACAGGTATTGAAAGGCAAGAAGAGAATCAAGGTTGCCCCTGAAATCATGATCCCCCTAGTCGGGTTTCAGGCCGAGTTAGCCGACCAACTACAAATTGTGCACCGGGTTGCCGGTGAGGTAATGAGCCGCCATAAGATAAAAATAAACTACAGTGTCGGCACTATGATCGAGGTGCCACGCGCGGCCATTACGGCGGATGAGATCGCCAAAGAGGCCGACTTCTTCAGTTTCGGCACCAATGACCTGACACAGACGGCGCTGGGTCTGAGTCGGGATGACATGGGCTTGTTTTACAATGCCTATCAGCGACAGGAAATTTACAGCAAGAACCCGTTTGCTAGCCTGGATAAGCGTGGCGTGGGCAAACTCATGCAATTTGCAATAGCCAATGGCCGGGCAACCAAGCCGAAGCTTAAACTGGGCATCTGCGGCGAACATGCCGGAGACCCTGCATCCATCGAGTTCTGCAATGACCTAGGCCTGGATTACGTGAGCTGTTCTCCACCGCGGGTGCCCGTGGCACGGCTTGCAGCGGCGCAGGCGACACTGCGGCATAAATAGCTAGGGGGGTAACCTGATCCACGGTAGGGGGCTGTCACCAAATCGAATTTGGCTACGACATGAATAACCGTTGCAGGTAGGGGGCATACCGCCGCTGTCAGTACTTCAGCTTGAGCTTCTGCCTGTTCGACCGGCATACCAACACGTTCTAGGCGACGAATAAATTTGTAGGTGTCGAACGTGGTGATTGCCATTGTGCACTCACTGCAATCAGCATACCTAACAAGTAGTATAGGCAGAGACTACGACTTCTGCCAAAATAGCATTCAATTATTATGTGCTCAAACTAAGACAATGATTTGGAGGTTTTTTACATGCAACGAGTCTTTTTCACAACGATTCTATTCACGCTGGTGATGTCAGGTCCGCTCGCAGCGCAAGTTGATGTTGATGAAGTGTATAATCTGGTCGAGCACCACTATGCTGATAACGACGGTGTGCAAATACACTATGTCACTATGGGTGAAGGCCCGGTACTTCTTTTCATTCATGGTTTTCCTAACCAATGGTATGACTGGCGGCACCAAATGGCGGCGTTAAGCGATAGTTACCAGGTGGTGGCTCTCTCCTTACGAGGCTACAACCGCAGCGACAAACCGGCTGGTGTTGAAAACTACGCAATACCGCATTTAACTACCGATGTCGCTGCTGTCCTTGACGATCTCGGCAGTCATCAAGCCACTATCGTCGGTCATGACTGGGGTGGCATCGTTGGTTGGTACTTCGCCGAGCGATACCCTCAACGTACAAAGAATCTTGTCATTTTTAATCGACCCCACCCACGTTCCCGTAAACGGGAGATGGCGTTAAACAACGAACAGAAACGACGCAGTTCCTACATCGCCCGTTTCACTTCAACCGAAGGCGATATGGGCGGCATGGACGCGAAGCGTCGTGCACAAAGCCACGCGGGAACGGTTTGGTACGAGCGATATCTTAAAGCCTACCAACGCTCTGACTACGAGGCCATGCTCAATTACTACAGAGCCTATTATCCGAAACCGCCATGGATGGTGGATGATTCACCGATTGTTAAAGTCGAAGTTTCCGTGCTTGAGTTTCACGGCCTTGATGATGGAGCCTATGTCAATCAGGCATTGAATGACACATGGGAGTCCATGGCCAAAGATCTCACTTTAGTCACGTTACCTGGTGTTGGCCACAATTCTCAAAACACAGGTGATATTGCCTTTGTTACCAGCATGCTGCGATCCTGGCTGCAAATGCAGGAAAACCGAAATTAGAGCCCAGTGTGCTGATTCGCTCTCCACTAGCGGACACCTATCTGACAAGCAGCAACTGCTGCTCGGACAATAATTCGACTCGGCTCGCCATGTCGCTGAGCACATCGGATGCTAATTCAATTTGGCCGGCCACGTGGTCAAATTGACGTTGGTCGATGGCTTCTCTCACACCGGGAATAGTTTTCACACCGCAGCCAGTGCAGAAACCTAGCCCGTAAATGTGGTGTTTATACCAGCGGTGGCATGGGGCAGTCGAGTGTGTCGGCTATGGCTCGGAACAACTCGGCCTCAATGGGCGATACTTCTTTGTCGGCTGTAATACAAGCGGCGCAGGCTTTAAGCACTGCCGGCTTTTGCAGTGGCTTTAACTTAACCAGATCATCCAGAGCAGTATTCAGCAGATCGAGTCCGATTTCAGACTCATCTATAAGCTGCAATTGTAGCTCCGGCAATTTGCTGCTGGCTCTGTCAAATGCCTCCTGCTGACTTATGCCCTGATGCTTATTAGAATAAGCAAGGGTGGAAATCAGCACCTCGCAAGATTTTTTACAGTTAGTTATTTCTTTACGACCAGGCCTTGGCTTCCTGTTATCGAACACCGCCCCAAGATGTCGGAACACTATCTTTTGCGTAGCCCATTCAAACAGACTTATCTTTTTGTCTATTGCAATCAGCCGGATAAAATTTTCCTTAAACAGCACAAACTGTGGTTTTGATAATTGACGTAAACTTGCCAGTGAAATAGTAATCAGCGGTAAACGGTATTCGGCTTTGAGCGCACTCATCTGTGCAATAATTTTTCCCAGCTCGAAGCACACGCCCGCATCGGCTGATTTCTCTAAAAGTTTCAGCTGCAGTTTACGAAGCTTGGGGTCATCGCCAAGTACCAGAAAATAAATTAAAGCGCGCGCAGCAGAAGGATCGTGTGCCGCCTCCAGTATCAAATCTGGTATCTGGTGCAGTAATGTATCCGCATACTGCAAATGCGCTACGCTCGGATTACCTACCTGCTTAATCATCGCGTCGGTTATCAAGACGCTGTCCATACCACCGAGCAGGGCTTCAGCCTTTTCTCTGGCTGTAGGGCCCGGTTGCTGCTCTTCGGCAGATACGTCCGTATTACCGGCGTCAGCTTGGCCATAGTCACCGCCCCAGCGCGGCAGTATAGCCCTGATTCTATCGTCAAGTGGCGGGTGGGTAGCATACAGCCCGCTAAGTGCCGAAACCGAGCCCTCTTCAAACAAGGTATGACTGATCTCAGCGCTGTTCGGATTCGCCATGTAGGAGCGTGAGTCATGGGTGGCTATACGCATCAAGGCACCACCAATACCTTCCGGGTTACGCGTAAACTGCACGGCAGAAGCATCGGCCAGATACTCCCTTTGGCGGCTAACTGCGGCCTTTATCAGATTACCGAAAAACGTGCCCACGAAGCCAACTACCACCAGTGCCAGACCAAAAAATACAATGCCCCCGGAATTTTTAGAACGGCGGCTGAAGGCGCCCCCGCGCAGCAAATGATAACCAATGATGCCCAATATCATGATGCCATGTAGCACACCGATCAAGCGGATGTTGATGCGCATATCACCGTGCAAAATATGACTGAATTCATGGGCGATAACTCCCTGCAACTGATCCCGACTCAAGGTCTCAATCGCCCCTCGGGTCACCCCAATTACCGCATCGCTGGGCGAATAGCCTGCCGCGAAGGCATTGATGCCGTTCTCCTCCATTAGATACACCGGCGGCACTGGCGTGCCCGAGGCGATGGCCATTTCGTCGACTACATTGAGAATTCGGCGCTCGTACAAATCGCCACTACCTGAAACCAGCAGCTTGCCGTTCATCATTTCAGCTATACGGGCACCACCGCCGGACAATGATGCAATTTTATAGAGACTACCAAGCAGAATAACCGAGATTACGGCGAATCCCACTAGCAGAAATGTATTCCAATCAAAACTAATCGTTGAGATGGCGGCCATGCTGGTCATTTCGGAGCCAAGGAACCCGAATATAAACATGACGAGAAAATTGGTAACTAGCACCAGCGCAATCACTGCCACTGCAAACAACAACACCAGTTTCCCGGTGTTACGTTTAGCCGTATCCTGTGATTCAAAAAAGTCCATTATTTAAGCGCTAGCTATGATCGGTTCTAAAAACTAAAAAGCGACTTTTGGCGCTTCTTGTATGGCTTCGCTGTCCTCAAATTCCAACAGACTCGCGTCCGATCCATGCCCGAAAACCCCAGCAATGGTCACTGGTGGGAAAGATTGCTTGTAAGTGTTATAGGCCATTACCTGGTCGTTGAATGCCTGTCTTGAGAAAGCTACTTTGTTTTCCGTTGCAGTCAGCTCTTCACTTACCTGCATCATGTTCTGATTTGCCTTAAGATCGGGATAGGCTTCCATTACCACATTGAATCGGGTGAGCGCACCGGTCAGGGCCCCCTCCTGCCCAGCCAGTTCATTGATTGCCGCCGCATTGCCCGGATCTGCCGCTGCCGCAGCCAAACCGGCTGCCGCCGCATTTCGAGCAGAAATAACGGCTTCCAGGGTTTCCCGCTCGTGGGAAATATAGGCTTTGGCGGTTTCCACCAAATTGGGAATAAGATCGTAGCGTCTTTTTAGCTGCACCTCTATTTGTGCAAAGGCATTTTGATAGCGGTTTTTCAAACTGACCAGTTGGTTATAGATACCCACCACATAGAAAAATAGCACCGCAATGATGACCAGAACCACAATAGTAGAAATTTCCATAATCCTGACTCCTTGCATAACGAATTCAATAGCCCCTTACTGCTATGAACACATTATTCCACTTATAAAACGGGTTGTCCCTATCCGATTATATTTGTTAAGCTGATCAGCAACTGTTACAACATAAAACAATATAAACAATAGCCCTATAAAAAAAGAAAAATAATTATGAGCACAGGTCTTCTTGCGTTTATTTCCATGTTGCCCATTATCTCTGTGGCAATTTTCCTAGTTCTACTGCGTTGGCCTGCAAGTCGCGCCATGCCTATTGCCTACGTGGTGGCTGCTTTTCTTGCCATTGCGGTATGGGAAATATCAGTAGGCAAGGTGGTAGCTGCCAGTATCAATGGGCTGATCGTTGCACTGACGCTCATTTATATAATCTTCGGCGCCATATTACTGTTGAACACCTTGACCGAAAGCGGCGCAATCCACGCAATACGGCAAGGTTTTTCTGACATAACACCGGATCGAAGAATTCAGGTCATTATCATTGCCTGGCTGTTTGGTTCTTTTATCGAAGGCTCGGCCGGGTTCGGCACCCCAGCAGCAGTTGCCGTACCCCTGATGGTGGGCCTGGGCTTTCCGGCCATGGCGGCGGTAGTGGCTGGCATGATCATCCAAAGTACGCCGGTGTCTTTTGGTGCCATGGGCACTCCGATACTGGTGGGCGTAAATACCGGCCTGTCTGCTGATCCTGAGATGGCAGCTTACGCCGCAGGCTTAGGCTATGCCGAATGGGACCAGTTTCTGGGTTTCATTGCAGGTAAGGTGGCGCTGATTCACGCCATCGCCGGCACCTTCATACCCCTAATCGTGGTCTCGGTGATGACACGTTTCTTTGGCAAAAACAGATCTCTCGCTGAGGGCCTGCAGGTTTGGAAATTCGCCCTGTTTGCCGCATTTGCCATGACCATCCCCTATTATCTGGTGGCCACTAACCTCGGTCCTGAGTTTCCTTCCATGTTCGGTGGGCTTATTGGCCTCGTGGTTGTGGTAATTGGAGCAAAAAAGGGTTTCCTGATGCCGGACCCCAAATCACCCTGGGACTTCGACAAGAAAGAAAACTGGGATCCCGACTGGTCCAGCCACTTGACCAGCCAAGCCCCACAAAAGAGTCCTGATGGGCCCACAATGAACCTGATTCGCGCTTGGTCACCTTATCTTTTTATAGCCGGTTTGTTAGTGATTACCCGCTTGAGAGCCTTTAATTTAGAGGCCTTCCTGCGCAATTCCAATCCATGGATTACCTGGGAATGGCCGCAAATACTTGGCAGTGACATATCCGCGTCATTTCAGCCGCTCTGGTCCCCTGGCACCATCTTCATTATTGTGTCGCTGATAACTATCTACCTTCATCGCATGCGCTTTAGCACATATAAGGTTGCCTTCGCCAATTCACTGAAAACACTTATTCCAGCTTCCACTGCGCTGGTCTTTACCGTACCGATGGTACAGGTGTTTATTAATAGCACTGGTGGTGGTGCCGGCTATGAGCAGATGCCAATCGCCCTAGCAGAAGGGGTCGCCAATTTGACTGCCTCGGCCTGGCCTTTCTTTTCCACCTTCGTCGGTGGTCTAGGTGCTTTTGTGGCAGGCAGTAATACTGTCAGCAATATGATGTTTTCGCTGTTTCAGTTTGGTGTGGGAGAGCGAATTATGGTTGATCCAACCTGGATCGTGGCACTCCAGGCGGTGGGCGGTGCCTCTGGCAATATAATCTGTGTACACAATGTGGTGGCGGCCTGTGCCGTAGTTGGATTAATCGGCAAGGAAGGCGTGGTAATACGCAAAACTATTCTGCCGTTTGTATACTATGCATCGATATCGGGCGCCATAGGCTATGGCATTGTCAATATGGATAGTGGTATTTTCAACGCTGGCTTTATCATTGCCGGGCTAATCGTTGCCGGCATCATCTACCTGATTGCGCGTTACGGCCGTGCCTCGCCTGTACCCTGACGGGGCGAGCAATCCGTATTCTAATGTCGGTCTAAAGCGGGTTGCAGTTTACCATGTCACCAACCCCATCCTCTGATAGCCGGCCACGCAGCCGCTCACTCATTATCGCTACGGCAGGCCATGTAGACCATGGCAAGTCGTCGCTGGTGCGGCATATTACCGGAGTGGACACCGACACCCTTGCTGAGGAGAAGACCCGCGGGCTAAGTATTAATCTCGGTTTTGCCTACTATCATTTCAAAACCAGTGGGCAACTTTCAACCACTGACGGAAAAACCACCGACAAAGACAGCACCATCAACAACACCATTGGCTTTGTTGATGTCCCAGGTCACACAGATTTCATCAATAATATGCTGGCCGGAGTCAGCACAGTCGATGTGGCAATATTGGTGATCGCCGCTGACGATGGCATTATGCCGCAGACAAGAGAACATCTGGCAATACTGGATTTACTGGGCATTAACCGGGGTGTGATCGTGCTAACTAAAATCGACAGGTGCGATACTGACCAGATCCAGCGCGTTACTCGGTCCACTGAAGAGCTAATTCAGGACACCAGGCTGCATGGCTCCCCCGTTTTCCAAGTCTCTAATTCTAACAAGCAAGGAATTCCGGAGCTGGTTTCACATCTAGAATCCATGCTCTCCGAAGAAAAAGCAAATCCCAGCGATTCAGAAGACCATAATTTACAAGACAGTTACTTCCGTTATCTGATTGATCGCAGCTTCACTGCCAAAGGCATTGGTACAGTTGTCACCGGCAGCGTACGCGCAGGTAGCATTCACGTCGGTGGTGCGTTAATGCATACGCCCGGCAATCAACTGATCAAGCTCAAAGGGCTCAAACTAGATAGAGAAGATCGGGATAGCGTCAGCGTAGGTCAGCGTGCCTCAGCACATATTGGCTTGAGCAAGCACGACGTTGCCCGCGGTGATTGGTTAATCGACCCCGCTCTGAATCAAAGCGTGCTGCGCCTCGATGTGAAGTTACGGCTATTAGGTAGTGATCCAATGAGCGTGCGCAGTAATACCCAATATCACTTGTACCTCAATGCATCACACCATGTCATCAATATCCGCCACCTGGGTGATACTGACAGCGACTGGTTTCAAATAAAATCAAATGAGCGGATGATCGCGCACTATGGCGATCGATTTATCCTGCGAGACCCAGCATCACAACACACTATAGGTGGAGGCAAGGTTGTTGATATCTTCGTGCCCCGAAGAGGCCGTGATAGTGAGGAGCGCCTCGCCGCATTAAATGCATTGGATAAACCCCTCGATGAAGCCCTGCTGGAGTTAATGGCCCTGCAAGCTGGAGGCGTCGATCTGACTCAATTTTCTGTCGCAAGAAACTGCACCGAACATCGAATCGAACAGGCGCTGGAGAAATTGAAAATTGCGGGCGAAGTCTTTGCACTACTTAAGATTGATAAGCAAGAATTACCCCACTTACTACACGATAAATTTTATCAGCAGCATAGCCAACAGATACTGGACAGCATAAAGCAATACCATGTCGATCATCGCACTCAGCAGGGAATCAGTGAGCCAGCGCTAACCCGTGCGGTGAAGTTCGCCGGCTCACACTTGTTGTTTCACTCGATACTGCAAAAATTAATAGAGCAAGGAGAAATCAAAAGGACCGGTACACTCCTCCACTCACCGGGTCATCAAACCCAATTGAGCACTGAGGAAAAAGCTTTTCTAGAGAAGGTCAGGCCTATTTTGCTAAAAGCAGATTTTGTGCCGCCAAGAACCAGAGAACTGGAGGAACTAACTGGTATTCAGCTCAAGACACTGGAGAATATACTCAAACAAACCCGACTAGCAGGAAACCTAATTCAGGTTGCACCCAATCGGCACTATCTGCCTGAAACCATCATGAAGCTCGCTGGCTTCACCGAGAAACTGGCGCAGGAAAGCAACTCGGATGAAGGCTTCTCTGTCATTCAATTTAGAGATACTTCTGCTATCGGCAGAAATTTGTGCATCGAAATACTCGAATACTTCGACACAATTGGGTTTACCCGCCGCGATGGAAATAGCCGTTTTCTTCGTACCGACAAAGAAAACATCTTTGGCAACTGATTTTACATCAAACTTTTACCAACTAATGTTGGCATCTAATTTAACCAGCAATTTAATTCGGTATTCAAAACATCGCAGCTACCGCCCGATCAAGCTTGACCTAGGTCAAACCACACGGTGAAAGCTATTCCTGCTGAAACCGGGGACACTAGCGCGAATGCAAAACTACCGGCAATTTAGAATAGCCTTTTACAAAACTGGAATAGATACGCTCTGGCTCACCCACTACCTCGATCTTATGGAACCGGGGCATGATTTCCTCCCAAAGGATTCGAAGCTGCATTTCTGCCAGACGATTTCCCATACAGCGGTGAATACCGAACCCAAAAGACAGATGTTGTCTGGCGTTGGGGCGGTCAATCCAAAAATCATTGGCGCGCTCGATTACCTCTTCATCCCGATTTCCCGATGCGTACCACATAATCACCTTATCGCCCGCCTTGATTTGCTTATCACGCAACTTGGTGTCTCTCTTTGCGGTTCTGCGCATATAGGCCAGGGGTGTTTGCCAGCGAATTATCTCGGACACCATATTGGGGATTATTGCGGGGTTCTGACGTAATTTTTCGTACTCAGCAGGATTCTCATTTAACGCCAATACACCCCCGGAAATAGAGTTTCGGATTGTGTCATTGCCACCAACAATTAGCAGAATAATATTACCCAAATACTCCCTCGGCGGCATGTCGCGTGTAGCCTCGCCATGGGCAAGCATAGAAACGAGATCTTTACCGGATGGACGATTCACGCGCTCATTCCGCAAACGGGTAAAATAAGCCTGGCATTCAGCTATCACCTCCCAGCGCTCTTCCTGTGTTTCAATTACCCCACCGCCTGGAATTGCGGTCGCGACATCAGACCAATATGTCAGCTTGTAACGGTCTTCAAATGGGAAGTCGAACAGGGTCGCCAACATTTGAGTAGTAAGTTCGATCGATACTTTTTCTACCAGGTCGAAAGGTTCTGCCACCGGCAAACTGTCCAGAATGGAGCACACGCGAGAGCGAATAAGCCCTTCGAGATTTTTCAGGTTGGCCGGCGCCACAGCACCCTGCACCTCCCTACGCTGTTCGTCGTGCTTGGGAGGGTCCATCGAAATAAAGGCGGGCAACGTAAATTCATCGAAGGAATCTAGAATGCCGATGGTGGGTTCAGATGAATAGACGTCAGCAGATTTGTCCACCTGCAGGATGTCGTTGTATTTGGTGACGGACCAGTAAGGACCCACCGCCGATTCTCGGCAGTAGTGCACGGGCTCTTCGTTTCTTAATCTCTCCATAAATGGCAGAAATTCATTCGCCTGCCAGATTCCTGGGTGGGACAAATCGATCTCGGAAAGTGGCATGGTGTAGGGGTCCTTACCCACCATGCTCCAGGATTTTCCGGACCTCTCAGTTCCAATGTCTACTGCATCGCTCATTATTCCTCCATTGGCTAGTGATAGGCTGGGTGAAGATTAAAATTGGTATTCCGGTATGGTAACTACCAGGCCATCCAATTCCTCTGTAATCTGAATTTGACAGGAAAGGCGTGAGTTCGCATTTCTGTCTGTACTTAAGCTTAACAGAGATTCTTCCATCATATTAATAGGCCCAACTTTTTCCAGCCACTCATCCTTCACATAGACATGGCAAGTGGCGCAGGAGCAGGCACCTCCGCAGTCCGCGTCGATTCCAGGAATATCATTGAATACTGCCGCCTGCATAAGCGAACCGCCGCAGTCTACCGCAACCGAATGCTCAACCTCTCTGTAATCTACAAATACTATATCTACCATATACACTTCCCAAGCTTAGCAAAACAATACCCAACAATAGCAAGTTGTAGCGGTTTAGAAAACCCCGCTGCGAGCACAAAAAATACTGGAGATAAATAACGACTCCTTCTATAATTCCGCTACTTTTCACGGGAAAAATTTTATGGAAAATCCAATAGGTGCAATGTTTGGTCGCTCCCCTATTCGACCAATCCAGGAACACATGGCGATGGCTCAGAACTGCGTTGTTTTGTTGGGTGAATTTCTCGAAGCCAGCTTTGCCAATGACTGGACCAAGGCAGCATCCTTGCAGCAGGCGATAAGATCATCGGAAAATGGTGCCGACGACCTGAAGAGTAACGTGCGCACCAATCTTCCTAAGAACTTGTTCCTCCCGGTACCGCGCAGTGATTTGCTTGAACTTCTCTCGACTCAGGACCGATTGGCAAATCGAGCCAAGGATATCGCCGGTCTAATGCTGGGCAGGAAGATGGCTATACCGAAAGATCTGGTAGCACCTGTCAAAGAATATTACAAAGAGAGCCTGCGCGCCTCTGAACAAGCCCTGAAAGTGATCCAAGAACTCGACGAATTACTGGAGACAGGCTTTCGTGGAAAAGAGGTAGAGTTAGTTGAAGCCCTCATCCTGGAATTGGATGAACTCGAACATCGCAGTGATGTAAGTCAAATTAAGTTACGTGCAAAGCTGTTTGAATTGGAAGCCTCGCTACCTCCGGTACACATAATGTTTCTATATCGGATTATTGATCTCATTGGTGATTTAGCTGATATCTCACAAAAAATTGGTAGTCGACTGTTGGTCTTAATTGCCCGGTAATTTGATATTCAAATGATAGAATTCTAACTAGAGATTGCTATGTCCGAAATAATTTCGCAGTACGGTTTTATCTTTCTGGCTATGGCCTGTATTTTTGGATTTTTCATGGCTTGGGGTGTTGGCGCAAATGATGTCGCCAATGCCATGGGAACCTCGGTTGGCGCCGGGGCAATCACCATCAAACAAGCCATTTTAATTGCCATGGTTTTTGAGTTTGCAGGCGCCTATCTGGCCGGCGGAGAAGTTACGTCAACCATCCGTAGCAGCATCATTGATATTGAAATAGCCGGCTTTGCCGACTCCCCTGAACTATTGATCTATGGCATGCTTTCGTCCCTGTTATCGGCAGGAATTTGGTTGCTAGTTGCATCCCGTAATGGCTGGCCGGTTTCTACCACCCATTCCATCATCGGGGCGATAGTCGGCTTTGCCGTCGTCGGTATCTCAGCTGATGCAGTGGTTTGGAGCAAAGTCTGGTCAATCATTGCCAGCTGGGTGGTATCCCCAATGTGCTCTGGCATTATCGCGTTCTTCATATTTCGCAGTGTGCAGAAACTGGTACTTGATACCGACGACCCCTTTGGAAATGCAAAAAAATATGTGCCTTATTACATATTCATGGTGGGCTTCATTATTGCTATGGTCACCCTGGTCAAGGGGCTAAGCCATATCGGCCTGGAGTTCTCTTTTGCCCAGTGCGTAATGATTGCCATTGGCTTCGGTATAGTGGTGATGATTGCTGGCAAGTTCATGCTGCGCGCCATTGTCCAGGTGCCTACGGCGAACAAGGGTTTGGATTTCGCCAGCGTAGAAAAAGTGTTTGGCGTATTAATGATTTTCACGGCCTGCTCCATGGCCTTTGCCCATGGCTCAAACGATGTCGCCAATGCGATCGGCCCACTGGCTGCCGTGAATGGTGTGGTACAAAGTGGTGGCGATTTTGCTGCAGAGTCCGGGCTGCCTTTTTGGATTTTAATTTTGGGAGGCAGCGGAATTGTTGCAGGTCTTGCCATGTGGGGTTACAAAGTCATTGCAACAATTGGCAAAAACATTACCGAGCTTACCCCCAGCCGGGGATTTGCTGCCGAACTGGCCGCCGCTACCACCGTTGTCGTTGCTTCCGGAACTGGTATACCGATTTCCACAACGCACACGCTGGTTGGCGCTGTATTAGGTGTTGGTATGGCTAGGGGAATTGGTGCACTTAATCTTGGGGTAGTGAGTAAGATATTTCTATCCTGGGTAGTCACCTTGCCAGTGGGCGCCACGCTCTCAATCGTGTTTTTCTTTATTTTTAGAGCGATATTTTCATAAATTTAATTAATTACCGACCCGGGAAATTGCAGCCGCAATTCCCTCTTCAGCACTTTGCCATTGGCATTACATGGAATCACATCCATAAAAACGGCACCTTTGGGCAGTTTAGAACGCCCCAGCTTCCCTCGCAATGGGCCAGAACATCCGCTTCAGTTAATCGCGCATCTGTTTCAACAACCTTTTTCATTGATTAAAAGGGTGTAATCTGGATTATCGTGGCGTCCAGTAAAAGACCTCCCAGGTGTTCAGAGGTTCGGTCTGCCCGGTAATTATCTCACCGGTAAAATCGTAACCCATACTCATATTATTATTTCCCCCATAGCTTTCCAGATAGGGAATGCGTTCGTCACCAAAAATTTCGGTGGCTGTTAATGCATAGGTTTCATCTCCTAGGCGAATCCAGCCATTGGGTTCTATCCTCGCCTGCTTGCTCCAGTAACCTCCATCAGGGCGAGTGGCAGTGATTATTCCGCCCTCATCGGTAGAATAGATAATATTAACCACAAACGGAGGAAACCCCCCTGTCTTCAGCCACACTACACCCTGACCATTGACCGAATTCCAATCCACAGGAGCGGGAGTAAGCGTGCCGCCGATTCTGACACCAGCAATTCGATTATAAGGGGTCATAAAGACGTAAGCTGTTGCGGCAATTACCAGAATTACTGACAACGAACTCGCGGCGATTTTTATTTTACTTGTCATGAGGTTTACTCGTTGGTGTGATTTCGTTAATTTAGCAGGGCATCCTTGGATTAACCCTGACTTAGTCACTGCACATTGGAGCATATTCTTACCAAAAGGTCTGCTCCGCGCAAAAAGCTGGTATCGAGAATTTTGACTGATGTCGCGTAATCTGGCTAAATGGCAATCGAATCGATTTGAACTCGAAATATCAAACCCAAAGGGATACTGCGGGTAAACGCAGAAGTGAAAATGAGAAGACTCCGCAACTTAGTACCTAGCCTACTACTCGGAAGCACTCTATTGGCTGGAGTCAGTGTTGCCCTAGGACAGAGGCTGTTCGATGCAACCGAGCTTTCCATCGTTCCCGTGGCCGGTAATGTTTACATGGTTCAGCGGCCGGGTGGGGGTGGCAATGTTGGTGTTTTTGTCGGTCCTGACGGCGTTCTTCTCGTCGACTCTTTGTTTGCACCACTCTCGGTCAAGCTGGTCGCGGCGGTAAGTGAGGTGTCCGACAACGAGATCCGCTTTCTACTCAACACACACATCCATGGTGATCACATTGGCGGGAACGAAAACCTGGCAGAGTTGGGGGTGTTAATCTTCGCCCATGACAACACCCGCTTTCGTTTTCTAGCTGAGCAAACCCGGATTCCCAGACGTGGAGGGAATACCGGTTCACAACCGCCGGTGGGCGGCAGACCAGTAATAACATTTAACGACAAGCTCAGTTTTCACCTCAATGGCGAAGATGTGCGCGCGTTTCTGGCCCCACCGGCTCATACCGATGGCGATACCTTTATCTACTTTCCCGAGTCGGATGTGCTTCATCTCGGTGACGTGTACCGGACCACTAGCTATCCGATTATCGATGTATACAACGGCGGCACACTGGACGGAACCATCGCCGCACTGGAATTGGCTATTCAGATTGCTGGCCCCCAGACAAAGGTAATACCAGGCCATGGACTAAATGTTGTAGGTCGTGAAGAAGTGCAGGAATTCCTAGATATGATTGTCGACGTGCGCGAACGGATTCTCAGCATGATTCTGGATGGGAAGAAGCTTGATGAAGTGATAGCTGCACGACCTACTACCATCTACGACGCACAATGGGGCCAGGAACAAGGCTGGACCGCCGATGATTTCGTTCCAATTGTGTACTACGCACTCGGGGGTGGGGGGCGCTTGCTCGACCGCTAATTATAAACATGGGAACTGTAACAAATATTACAAGAGTAAAATTCTCTGTCGGAAAACTAGTTCACCATCGCCTCTTCGACTATCGCGGTGTTATCGTAGATGTTGACCAAAATTTCAAAGCGACAGATCAGTGGTATGAAACTGTCGCGAAGTCTCGTCCGCCAAAAAACAAGCCTTGGTACCACGTATTAGTCCATGGAAGTAATCATTCCACATATGTGGCTGAACAGAATCTGGAAGCTGATACTATCAACGAACCCATCAACCACCCGATGCTGAAGCATTTCTTTTCTGAATTTATTGATGGGAAATATGTCCGCAATGATCCGATTAATTAGCGCGAATGGTTAATTTCCGAATTATTTGATTTTTTTAAAGGTCGAAAAAAATTCCAAATAAACTTATCAAAATTTTGGATTAATTTCGCATCTCTATCATTGCTGGCTCATCCTTCTGCTAGAGTAGTGATCTGAATTAAATACATATTAACCCCCATAACTCTATTCACTGACTCAAGAAAAACTAAAGCAGCATCCTCTTTAAAGTGCCACCTTTAACCAAATAGTGATCCTACAAACCCGCGAGTGCATGGATCACAATAAAAGATAAACAGACAAACCAAGTACTTCATGTGTTTCTTCTGAAAATTCGGCGAGGACTTCAGACACAGGAGCACTAGCAGGCATAGGCAGCAAAAACCATGTAATCGACTCATCTTTGGCGCTTAGATACAACCAACCCAACAGCGGCGCTAGAAGCATGAATGCATAGAATTAGCCTAAATGATGACCTTTTAATATTGTGAAGTAAGATTGAGACCGAAGGTCGGCTTAGGTCGACTCATGCTCCTGGGTTATTACTGATATTCACCCTGCGAACGGCAGCTTCCGGCCAACAGCGAGCATTTGCTAAATTCAAACTGTGCAACCTATCGTCCTCACATTCTCTGCAATGATTCTTCAACGGTAGGCTCACCACCAGCATCCACATCTTGCCTGCGCTGTTGGTGAAATCGAGTTAAAACATTATTAGCCTTAGCCAAGGTTTCGATCTGTTCGGCATAATTTGCCAGATTTTCTCCGGGCAGGGCCCACAAGGCTATATTGTCAGAAAGCGCCTCGAGGTAGGCTCGCGCACCGCAACAACCCAAGCTCATGGCAGCTTTACCCTGATTCATCACCTGTGGGATCACAGCACAGGCAGGTCGGCCCATAGCCGGAGGTGTGTTGTCATCAACGCGCTCCGCAGCTTCACTGAGAATCAATCCCTGTTGAGCATGCGCAAACAGAATTACTACGTCTGGATTGGCTTGAAATTCAGATAAAGGGCCATAGACCACATACTTTGATTGCCGATTTACTACCGGTATCTCTTTGACCTCCGGCTCCCGGATATAATCAATCCCGATCATGGTTTTGAGTGTGGTTTCCAGCTCATGTTGCTGTGTCTCCGGTGCGTCGACCAGGTTGTGCGTGTACACGCCTATAGAGCAAAGGTGGTGATCTACCGCAGACGTAGCAAATAGCGAATGGCTTGCTTGCTCCCAAAACTGACATCCTGCCGCAACATGCCCCTCGTATTCGGGTATCCCTTCCGGAACTTCGTCACAAAAACTCACTCCAACAGGAGCAAGGGTTAAACCAAGGGATTCTTGAATTTGTCGAGAGTATTTCTGATATTCGGTCATGCAATTTTCCTATTCTTATTTCACGCTAAAGTTCTGACCGATCGTGCCATTACAGTATGAGCGGTCTCAATTTGAGACTTGTTCAAAATTATTGTGGAGTCCACGAGGGGGACAGACTAAGCGGCCCCCCGCACAACCCAAGGGCGTTCTATGTTTTCGCGATAGCCCCAGTCATCCGACGTAGTTGCCTTCTGCCAGATAAAACGCATCAAGCCCCTTCATTATGCCTGCTTTCGGTAAGCAACTGACGTTAGCTAATGTGCAGCCCTCGGATTAGTACGGCCATCATCTCCCTCCCCTCCTGCTGGCTCACGGCAGCGTCTGCAGCCATGCCGGACCCGTGGAAGGTGCCCGAATAGCTATGCAGTTCAACCGATACCCCTGCATGAAGCAGACGAAGTGCATAGTGAATACCTTCATCGCGCAAGGGGTCGAACTCCATAGTGCTTACATAGGCCCGCGGCAGGCCAGAGAGATCCACTGCCCGCGCAGGTGCTGCATAGGCAGGTACATCATCAGCTCCTAAATTATAGGCGGGCTGCAAATAGTGCTGCCAGCAAAGTTCAGCCGTAGGCCGATTCCAAATGGGGGTATCAAGAAACTGCTGCATACTTGGCGAGTTAAGCCTATCGTCGGTGATCGGCATGCCCAGATATTGGAAGCATAGCATGGGCCCACTGCGATCTCGCGTAAGCAGTGCTAAAGCGGCAGCCAGACAGCCGCCTGCACTAAATCCCAAAACGCCCAATCGTGCTTTGTCGATATTCAAATTTTTCGCTTGGTCTACAGTCCATTGCAGTGCGGCATAACAATCTTCCAGCGGTCCGGGATAGGCCGTTTCAGGAGCAAGTCGGTAATCTACAGAGACCACCACAATACCCAAATTATTGCACAGGGCCAAACATCTGGACTGCTCCCCGTCCAGACTGCCCATAACGAAGCCTCCACCATGAATTTGAAGTAGCGCCGACACGGTGCGTGTCTGGTTAGCAGGACGGTAAATGCGAACAGGCACCCCAGGGGCCCCTTCAGGTCCGGGTGCCACGTGGTCCTCGATGATCACCCCGGAAAGATCGGCGGCTCCATTCGTCTGGGTTTGTAGAGCGTTAAGCGTTATCCTGCCAGCCTCTACACCGTCAACTAGCAAGTCGGGAGCGGACTCGGCAAAGGCTAACAACTCCGGATCGTAAGCATAGGTCATGGTAATCCCCCAAAGCAGCGCCGATTTAAGCTGAGCCACATCTGCGATAATTTTTATAGAGTTCAAACAATTTTAAGTCTACCAAGTTAAATCATCCGGAATTTCAAAATTCGCATAAGGATCATTTTCTTCAGCAATAGTATTTTTTTGCGCCTTAAACACTACGACCTTAGCATCACGCTGTTCAATTTTTTCTGCTACACCCATGGGTACTAATACGTGATTATGTTTCTGCCCGCCCTTTTGCGTAACTATTGCAAGTCTGCCGCGACTGAGTTGATCAACCTGAGTTTGACTGACGTAAATATGCCTAATTATATTAGCATCGGTAAAACTAAATTTTTGATCACCGTCTTTGGCGACGATGTTCATCTCAATAAGTTGTTTTATCTGAGCCGCCGATGCATGTTTTTCGGCTTGCTTATTCTTCTCCAGATTCAGCTGCCGGTCTTTGGCTATTTTCTCGGACTTCTCCCGATCCAGCTCTAACTTATGCTGATACACCGCGGGATTTTTGCTCTTTCTGGCAAGTTTTTTCTGCTTGTGTTTAGCACGCTTGAGTTGCTTAGCTTTCTTGTCGTCTATCAAGCCAGATTGTGTAAGTTGGTCTTGTATGGAAACTGCCATAAGTAATTAGTTAGTCAGGTTATTTGTAGTTAGGAAAGCCGAGAGCAAATCTCGACCTATATTAGCTTAGCATAGACCATTCGGAAAACGAGAGTTAAAAACATAGAATTTCCACCTGCTATTTAGTCCGAAGATTGTTCACCTATTTCACCACATAACAACTTTCTAAGTTTATAGTCTTTAGTAATTGACCAGATCAAAATAGTCAGCCCTACGCCTCCTAGTAGCCACCATAATGGAAATATTCAGCTATCTGGCCCCTATTTAATACAGCAGCAAGAGCCTCAATATGAGAAATCTCACTATTCCTTTAATCATTTCTTGTCTCCTTTTATACTTTTTATAAACTGCCAAAAGCGGGAACACGCATTAACACATAGGTAATATGATCACCCTCGTTCGCCAGATAGGCGTGAGGCATTTTGGCAGGGATGTGTAGTACGTCACCGGCTGTCAGGGAAAATCGTGATCCACCGTTGATCGTGGAACCGGGAACGTTCGATTCACCGATCATCTCTCCGCCCACTTGAACTGTTCCATTGCCACTCTGGACGAAAACGACGTCTATAATATCGTCATGCAACTCGGGCCAGCCGTCCCGATTTCGCCGCAGGAATCGAATGCGGTGAGAGCTGCCTCCCACACCGTAGTCGGCAAGTGTCTCGCGAGCGGAGCCATCGGTGCGTATCCTCGTGTCAAGAACCGCGTTCCGTTGTTCTAACTCCACTGCCCGCCATAAGCCGAAGCCCAGCGGCTCAAGCGCTGGAGCCTGTCCGTCAGGATCTGCCACCACCGCACCCCTGAAAACGGGGACTCTCACGAGGACATACGTGATATGCCCTTCGTCCCCTACAAGGTAGGCATGCGGAATCCCCGCCGGTATGCGGAGCACGTCCCCGGCTCCCACTGAATACCGAGTGCCACCGTTAATCTCGGTCCCCAGATCACCCGCGCGTCCTAACATTTGTCCTCCGACAAGGATGGTCCCTTGCCCACTTTGAATGTAGACGTAATCTTCAATGTCGTCGTGCTGTTCCGGCAAGCCGTCCCGATCCCGGCGAATGAACCGAAAGCGGTGTGATCTGGC
>Ga0302135_10000009_pt1 | contig 112767 bp, 102 predicted proteins | sample CBN3_surface_MG_FD_203119 | JGI IMG/M metagenome (GOLD analysis project Ga0302135, IMG submission 203119) | Marine microbial communities from Western Arctic Ocean, Canada - CBN3_32.1 | ecosystem: Environmental > Aquatic > Marine > Oceanic | place: Canada: Western Arctic Ocean | collected...
ACTTACCAACCCGATGCAAACTCTGAATACCAACAAGTTCAATCATGGGAGACAGACGGCGGGTGCTAACGTCCGTCGTCGAAAGGGAAACAACCCAGACCACCAGCTAAGGTCCCTAATATCAGTTCAGTGGGAAACGATGTGGGAAGGCTTAGACAGCTAGGAGGTTGGCTTAGAAGCAGCCATCCTTTAAAGAAAGCGTAATAGCTCACTAGTCGAGTCGGCCTGCGCGGAAGATATACCGGGGCTTAAACTGATAACCGAAGCTGTGGATGCAGCACTTCACTTAAATATACTTACTTTAACTCTGCATAAAGCGAAGACATTAATTGGCGTAGCCAATTAATGTTGAAGAGCGCCCTTATGTTGAGTCTGGTTTGAAAGAATAAAAGTATATTTAAGGAAGTGCTGCATGGTAGAGGAGCGTTCTGTAAGCGGTTGAAGGTGGATCGAGAGGTCTGCTGGACGTATCAGAAGTGCGAATGCTGACATGAGTAACGATAAGGGGGGTGAAAAACCCCCCCGCCGAAAGATCAAGGTTTCCTGCCCAACGTTAATCGGGGCAGGGTGAGTCGACCCCTAAGGCGAGGGCGAAAGCCGTAGTCGATGGGAAACCGGTTAAAATTCCGGTACCGATTCTTACTGCGATGGAGTGACGGAGAAGGCTAGGCTAGCACAGCGATGGTTGTCTGTGTTCAAGCGTGTAGGTAGAGGGGTTAGGTAAATCCGGTCCCTCGTTAATCTGAGACGTGATAACGATTCTTTGGGGCAACCCAAAGAGGAAGTAGCCGATGCCATGCTTCCAGGAAAACCTTCTAAGCTATAGGTAAGAATTGATCGTACTGTAAACCGACACAGGTGATCAGGTAGAGAATACCAAGGCGCTTGAGAGAACTTGGGTGAAGGAACTAGGCAAAATGGTACCGTAACTTCGGGAGAAGGTACGCTCTTTTTGGTGATGGGACTTGCTCCCTAAGCCGAGGAGAGTCGAAGTGACCAGGTGGCTGCAACTGTTTATTAAAAACATAGCACTCTGCAAACTCGTGAGAGGAAGTATAGGGTGTGACGCCTGCCCGGTGCCGGAAGGTTAATTGATGGGGTTATCTTCGGAGAAGCTCTTGATCGAAGCCCCGGTAAACGGCGGCCGTAACTATAACGGTCCTAAGGTAGCGAAATTCCTTGTCGGGTAAGTTCCGACCTGCACGAATGGCGTAATGATGGCCACGCTGTCTCCACCCAAGACTCAGTGAAATTGAAATCGCTGTTAAGATGCAGTGTACCCGCGGCTAGACGGAAAGACCCCGTGAACCTTTACTATAGCTTCACACTGGACTTTGACCTTATTTGTGTAGGATAGGTGGGAGACTTTGAAGCGTTATCGCTAGATAGCGTGGAGTCGCCCTTGAAATACCACCCTGGTAATGTTGAGGTTCTAACTTAGCTCCTGAAACGGGAGTGAGGACAGTGTGTGGTGGGTAGTTTGACTGGGGCGGTCTCCTCCTAAAGAGTAACGGAGGAGCACGAAGGTACCCTAAGAGCGGTCGGAAATCGCTCGTTTAGTGCAATGGCATAAGGGTGCTTGACTGCGAGAGTGACAACTCGAGCAGGTGCGAAAGCAGGTCATAGTGATCCGGTGGTTCTGAATGGAAGGGCCATCGCTCAACGGATAAAAGGTACTCCGGGGATAACAGGCTGATACCGCCCAAGAGTTCACATCGACGGCGGTGTTTGGCACCTCGATGTCGGCTCATCACATCCTGGGGCTGAAGCCGGTCCCAAGGGTATGGCTGTTCGCCATTTAAAGTGGTACGCGAGCTGGGTTTAGAACGTCGTGAGACAGTTCGGTCCCTATCTGCCGTGGGCGCAGGAAATTTGAGAAGAGTTGCTCCTAGTACGAGAGGACCGGAGTGAACGAACCTCTGGTGTTCGGGTTGTTACGCCAGTAGCATTGCCCGGTAGCTACGTTCGGACAGGATAACCGCTGAAAGCATCTAAGCGGGAAGCCTCCTTCGAGACGAGATTTCCCTTGGGGCGTTGACCCCACTAAAGTGCCGTTGAAGACGACAACGTTGATAGGCTGGGTGTGTAAGTACAGCGATGTATTGAGCTAACCAGTACTAATTGCACGTGAGGCTTGACCATATAATCATGAATTTTAATGATTGTGTGAGAAAAGCAATTAATCGACTTTAACTGTACAGATAGATCTTGTATTAATGAGTTAATAAATACAGAGCGTGGAGACACGCCTTCATTCGCCAAATTGTTAAGAATAAGTAGACGGGGTAAACCGAAATTGAACCCCGACTGCGCACGAATTGCCTGACGACCATAGCAAGTGTGAACCACCTGATCCCATCTCGAACTCAGAAGTGAAACCGCTTAGCGCCGATGGTAGTGTGGGGTTTCCCCATGTGAGAGTAGGTCATTGTCAGGCATCTAAAAATAAGGCTCACCCTAAGGGTGGGCCTTTTTTTTAGATGCCTGACAATGACTTACCTAAGCCCAATCCGTGAGAATAGGGTGAACGATCCGCCAGGGATGGTGTGGCTGGGGCCAAAGAAGAACACAAGCGTCACGCCAGAGACGACATGTGCAACATAGCAAAAAGCTGTCGATACTACCTCTGCCGTACGCGACAATATGGCCCCAGCAAGAAAGACCCACGCCTCGGTTTCAGATACACTTAACGCATTCTACACCTGTAGATTTAGCAAATTAACCAAACCCACCATCGTTCACAAAAAGGTCACAAAAAATGATGAGATCATTCGATCATGTCGCCATTCCCATGCAGCGGGTCGAGGAGATGGCGCAGTTTTACAGTGACCTTGGCTGTCGTGTTGTTAAACAAGGTCGAATTATTGCTGTTATCTTCGGTGATAATAAAATCAATTTTCACACGCCTGGACTTTGGCAGTCCGGTGAATTCACACTGCGTGGTCACACGGCCGAACCCGGGTCCGGTGATATGTGTTTTGTTTGGGAAGGGTCGCAAGAAACCTTATTGTCTACCCTGCAAAAAGCCAGTGCGGCAATTGATGAAGGTCCAGTAGCTCGAACTGGTGGCATGAATGCCGGTAGCACGCAGGGAATAAGTTTCTATACCCGTGATCCAGATAATAATTTACTTGAGTTCATAATCTATGGATAGCGCAGAGAGGCAGTATTTACAAAGTAGTGATAAAATCACGTCTTTCTCCGTAATTCGTTGTAGTAAAAAGTGACAAACCCTTCCGCCTTGACCAATGCCCAAATAGTTTGTTTTGAAGACAAAGGTTTTCTGCTGGTTGATTTTTCTCTGGATGAAAACTTGCTGGATGCCATCGTTGAGAAAGTAGAACCTCTCTATGATCAAGAGCAGCTTCAACAGAGGACTAATGGAACCAGAATCGAGAATGCATGGAAACGCGTAGATGAAGGACGGCAGTTGGCAGTGGATTCTCGAATTTGTGCAGCCCTGCAGCAGCTCTTTGGCCGTAAACCACTGCCATTTCAGACCTTGAATTTTCCCACTGGTACCGCCCAATTTGCACACTCAGACACCCTGCATTTTAGTTCCGTACCCGCGGGCTATATGGCAGGCGTGTGGATTGCCCTTGAAGACATTGATGAAGACAATGGGCCACTGCTCTATTATTCGGGGAGCCACAAACTGGAAGAATACTCACTGCAGAGTTTCGGACTGGAACCGGGTTACGGCAACTACCCCAGGTATGAGCAGTGCATTCAGCAAATAATAAAAGAGAAGGGTCTGCCAGTAGAATATGGTCTAATGAAAAAAGGTATGGCGCTGATCTGGCATGCCAATCTTCTACATGGCGGCGCGCCGCAGAATGATTCCACTCGCAGCCGCCATTCACAGGTAACCCACTACTATTTCGAAGACTGTAAGTACTACACACCGATGGTAAGTGGAGACGCGCATCGAGAATACCACCACCCTTTTTGGATACCCGAGGCTCCTGATTATGTGTTACCAGAAAATCAGCCTAGGTTATTGCGCTGGTATCGGCGTTTTCTGGGGTATTTTAAATAAATGCACAGCGTCGGTTATAATTGGATAATTAATTTTTTCATCTGGTGACTGGCCCCCTAATTTTAGTTCTTAGATTTTAACCCGACTCAAACTCTGGTTGCTTATCATCGCTGGGTTGCTCTCGTTGCTAGTTGCCCTGCTATTTTCCATTGGGCTTGGCGTGAGTATTTATCTTTGGCGTTTGTCTGACTATTAGATTGAAATGGTTTTGCTTTTTTATTGTTGCTTGTTGCGGGTAATCGCAGTTTGCTATTGCGATATTTACGGATAGAACAGATTATAGGTCTATGCGAATGCTACTACTTACACCCTTGCTGTTCACGTTATGCTCAACTGAATCTGATCTTTACTCCTGGTTCCAAGGCGAATGGTTATCAGACCCACGGCCAACCATGGCCAATAACCCTCAGTATGATGATCTTGATCCCGATGACTACGCTATCGTGAGCGAAATGTATGGGCAAGTTCGTTGGACCATAAGTGATAATAGTATGGTGTTTTACGACTCAAAAATTGAGAATACTGCTCAGACTGAATTTGTTATTGAAGCAATTGATGATACTACTTTTAACTACAGTGACCAGTGGGGAGGCAACTTAAGGATTTGGAAAACCACCGCCGGATTTTGTATGCGCACCATCAGTGCGCTCGGCCTGGAAAACATCACAGAGTGTTTCCGGCCTATAGTTGGAGACACTGATAGCATTTAGAATTTGTTAAATGGACTTGATCAAGGTTTCGTTTTATATTCTTGTAATCTCGAAACAATGGAACTAACTTTCAAAATGAGTCCAGCAAAAGTTTTACTCTTAGTTATCTCTGTGTTACTGCTGGGCGTTACGTCCTCGACTTTTAGTCAACCAACATCGTTCGATCGCTTGAACCGTAACCTACTGGATATCAAGGCGCCGTCTGAGCGAGTGTCAGGTGTGCCGGGCAGTATGCGTATCAGCAATAGTGACTGCCGGCCATATCGCGTAAGAGAAATTCGCTCCAGAATTATCAATATCGTAATACAGGAATGGGCATATTTTGGCTTCAGTATTCAGGATCAAACACGTATTCAAGAACCGCGCGGAAGGGCATCGAAAGCAAGGCCTCGCAGAGTCCGTATGAGTGCTGAGGAAGCTGCTCGAATTGCTGATTCAATTGGAGGTTATTGGGCAGCAACGCCGGATAGTGGCTGGATCTTGCAACGGCAAAATGACTCTTGGAATTCACGTGGTATCGGCTCAAGGTGGCGCAACCCGTGGTCAGCTGCCTTTATATCCTGGGTGATGTGTGAAAGTGGCTTGGGAGAACCCAGCCGCTTCGAACGTGCCATTGCGCATCACACCTATATTGATCAAGCTATACTTGCTCGAGAACAGGGCGCTTCGAATGCTGCATTTGCGGCCTTCGATCCCGGTAAAATGCCAGTTGTGCCAGGTGATTTGTTGTGCCGAGGTAGTCGTCCTGCTTATCAATCGATCGCCGAACGCCGGACACACCTTGGGACGGGTGCCAGGACCCATTGCGATATTGTCGTTAAGTTGGATGAAGCGTCGAGCCGTATTATGGTTATCGGAGGTAATGTGCGTGGTTCGGTAACTATGAAGCTGTTACCGGCAATCCCAGACACCAATGGAATGTTAAAACCTGTGCCGTACAACGGACGCGTAATATTTGCCCACCTGAAATTGAAGGCAGATCCAGTATCTGCTAACGCATTTGAGCTCAGTCCCACTTTTAACGCAATGAGCTGCCGCGGTGTACAGCCAACCGCTGCGATGGTGGCGGCAAACCTGACAGTGACGTCTACAGGTCCCTGTAATCAATAGGGAACCGTGTTATTAGAGTTTGTACGGCCACTTTTTGCGCACAGTCAATTTACTCCTCTCCTACAGAATAATCAGAAACCACTGAAGCGTGTTGCCTCTTAGCCATCCCAATTCGTGTGTTTTATCGGACAAAGTGAGGTGGCTTTGCTTGATCTTGATCAAAAAGATGCTTTCGAAATTATCTATGCTGAATTGAAGTTGAGTAGTTATTGTTAACCTTTGAAGAGAGTCAGGAGGAGTTTTGCTTACCGTAGATGAAATAATGACAATCAATGTGGTGACCCTGTAGCCCGAGAAAGTAATTTTTAAAGGCATGCCACTGATGGTAAAAATGTACATACGCCATATTCCTATTGTTGATAAACGCCACCAGTCGCTGGGGATTTTGAGTCACCGGGATATACTGCGAGCTGATCTATCCTGTTTAACTGACAGTGATGAGAACTCACGTTCGAATGTTAAAGTCACTTCACTAAAGAGCATCATGAGCGAGAAGGTATGTTCTGCTTCACCCAAAGATAGTTTGTGTAGTGTTGGGCTGATTTTGCAGCGAGAAAAGTTTGGCTGTGTTCCCATTGTTGAGGATGACATTTTGGTGGGGGATAGTTACAGGTACCGATTTTATTTCCGCGGCAATTAGTCAAATTGAACAGATCGAGAATTTCGAGGATACAAACGAAAGCCTTTAGGACTCTGACGAAGAATTTGAAACCGATGACGCCATGGCAACTGTGTAGCTGAGTTTAATAATTCTCAGTAAGTTTAGGGACGAGCAATTGTTTTCTGTCAGCTCTTTTGTGTCATTCATTCAATACCAGCTTAGTAATTCTCAAGCTTTTAACTGTTTCGGCGCGATGCGTTCTGAATCAAGCTCCTTCTTTCGTTGACTGATTAATGACCTTCCCCACTTGTATTCAGGCTAACGGGAGTAACTCAATACCTATTGATTACTCGTAGCTAAGCCATTACCTTACTACTTTGAGTTCAATTTGAATCTGGATATGGATATGAAACTACAAATATTTTCTTTAGCGGCCCTACTAATCGGTGTTGTCACTTTACAGGCAGCTGAAGACTATGTGGCTCCACGTAATGAATATGGGCAACCGGATCTTGGTGGAGTCTGGAATTTTGCATCTAACACGCCGATGATAAGGGCGGAACGTTGGGGCACGCAGGAGTTTTTTACTTCTGAGCAACTGAGTGAGGAACTGGAGCGGCAAGCCGCCGCGGCCGCTAGGGCCGATGCGCGTGCTGCCCGTCTGAATGTAGACCCGGAGTTACCCTCTGCCGGTCGACAGGTGTTGGGTTACAACGATTTCTGGTTCGAAACTCAGGCACTGGGTGATAATGTCCGCACCTCACACATCATCTACCCGTTAAATGGTCGTGTACCACCCGCTGTTGAAGGAGCGCCTGTTCAGCGTGGCAACCAGGTGAGTGATGTGCCAGGTACTCGGCCAGTTCGATTCACCGTTGGTGGTATCGCTAAAAATGGCCCTGAAGATAGGGGCCTCTCTGAGCGTTGTATCGTAGGGTTTAACTCGGGCCCACCCTTTGTCCCGAGCCTCTACAACAATAATGTGCAGATATTTCAGAGCAGAGACACGGCTGTCATTTTGACAGAAATGATCCATGACGCCCGTATTGTTAAATTGGGTGATAAACCTGCACTTGATGACAATATTCGTCTTTGGTCCGGTGACTCAAGAGGCCATTGGGAGGGCGATACACTCGTTGTAGAGACCAGAAATTTTAACGGTTTTAGACAAACATTTGATAGCACCGGAACCAATTACGATATGGTGTTGACGGAGCGTTTTACACGAGTTGCTTATAATGAAGTGATTTACGAATTTACCATCGACGACCCGTCCACATTTACGAATAAAATTTCTGCAGTTGTCCCCATGAATAAAGTCGATGGTCAAGTTTACGAGTATGGATGCCATGAAGGAAACTACGGCATGCTGAATACAATTCGTGGCGCACGTATAGAAGAGCGCATGGCGATGGAATCCAAAGACCAATAATATACTGTCTAGCTTCAGGTACTGTTTATTGAAGCGCGGTAATCGAGAGATAATAATGAAAAAAATAATTTTACTGATCGCGTTGACGGTCCTGAGTATAAATACTCTAAGAATGGTAACTGCCCAACATCGCCCCACGCTGACTCCTGAGCAACTGGAGCGAGTTCAAATACATCCGGTGCAGGGAAAAGCAGGTCTTTATGTAATCCCAGGTTTCGATGGTGGTCTTTCTGGTGGTAACGTTGCAGTCAGAGTTACCGGTAACGGTGTCATTCTGGTTGACAATAAATTCTCCTATAGCTCTAGTGACATCATCAGGCAAGTGGCAAGCGTAACGTCCGAGCCCATCAGTTATGTGATGAATACCCACCATCATGACGATCATGCGGGAAGCAATGCTGATTTTATGCCAGCGGCTCAGGTGATAGGGCATGAGAATGTCCGCAGCCTCATGATCAATAATGACCAGGCAGGTGCTCCATCCATTGTTTTTTCACATAGCACAAGTGTTTTTGTCGGCGATGTTGAAGTTCAGGCACATCATTTTGGTCGGGGGCATACCAGCGGAGATTCGATTATTTATTTTCCAGACCTGCGGACCGTCCATACCGGTGACCTGTTCATCTGGGGCACTCGACTGGACGGCAGCACGATGGCACCGTTTATCGATTATGCCAATGGGGGTAGTGCTGCCGAATGGACTGCAACACTCGATGGGTTGCTTGCGCTCGATTTTGATACGGCCATTCCAGGCCACGGGCCCATCTTGACTAAGGCCGATGTCAAAGCATTCCAGGACAAGTTTTCACGTCTAATTTTGCGCATGACAAGATTGATTGACTCGGGCACAGGCCGGGATGATATTGCCACAAGGCTCGAGCTTGCAGACCTGAATTGGCCGTTTGCGCCGCGAGCGGTACAGGCAATCTATGATGAGTTAGCTGTGCTTTAAGGCCCGTGTCGATAACTCAATTAGCGAGCCATCAATCAGTGTGATAACTTCTACAAAATTAGGAAGAAGTCTGAAATCGCACAACTATCAGGAGTAAGCAATATGAAAAAAATTCTAATTACCACAGCTACGGTGGTTATTTCGTCAATAGTGTTAGCTCAAACACCCACCCCTGCAATTCCTCAAGTGGCAACGGGGATCACCGGTGGCGAAATTCAGTCTTTCATTGACCACTTGCCCCGTGACCGGGTGAGCGATCGACCGATTCGGGTGGTGGATGTTACTGGCGACATTAGACTGGGCGTGTTTGGTGTTTACCGTCCGATGGGAGTGACAGGCGATGTCAATGTTCATCTGGTTGATACCACCGAGATTTATTATATGCTCAAGGGCGCAGCTACTCTGGTTACAGGAGGAACGCTGGTGGAACCCTATCCGGCATCAGACAGTTGGATGCGCGCCAAGGGTATTGAAGATGGCATAACGCAGCGGATGATTCCTGGTGACGTGGTCATTATTCCGGGACATACTCCCCACTGGTGGAGCGAGTTGGAAAGCGAAATCGAGTATCTTATATTCCGGCCTGATCCAAACAAGCGGCTGGAATTGAAGTAAGTAACGCAGGCCTGAAACGCCTTTTTTATATAGCCAAAAAAAAGGGCTCACCACAATGGATGAGCCCTTTTCAATTGTTTTGTTGTCTTGCTTGTTACAGCTCTACATCAAAGCGTGAAAATTTTGCTGCGTCATCCGCTACCACGTTATTGAATATGGCCATATAAGGGGCGCCGCCGCCAAAATGTGCCTTTATCCAAGCGTAAGCATATTTACCCAGGGTGTCCAGTTCCGGGCCGCCATTTCTGGAAATATTATGGTCCCCTGTTGTGAATTCCGTATAGATCCGATGGGTAGATGGGGCAATCGAGTCGAAAATTGCGCGAGCATGATCCTCCGGTGCGGTAGTAGGATCTTCCGCACTGACCACGATAAGGGTCGGCACTTCGAGGCTGCTAAAATCTCTTTCATAGGGTTGACCCAATTCACAGCAATAGGGCGACAGTGCAACGACAGCCTTAATCTCGTTGCCAAGTTCATCAGCTGCGTAGAGACTACCACCGGCGCCAATTGAATGACCCATAATGGCAATCTTATTGGGATCGATCTTCCCTAGCAGCGGACTGTCACTTTCAGTGTTCTCATTTTTTAAGAAATTAACCGCAGCAATTTGAGCACTCCTTCGCGCATCAAGTCCGTCGGTTGGATCGTTGGTATCAATGATCATCACCGCAATACCAAGCGAAGCAAGCATGGGCCCCCACCAATTATATTGTTCCTGAGTAGCGCCATATCCAGGTATGAGAGCTACTGCACCGATGGGCGCGTCAAAACTTAAAGTCAGGGGATAGAAGATTGTGGCGGCAGCAAATTCAGCAACTGAAGGCTCCGGATCGTAAGTTCTTACTTCATACAGCCTCTCGTCAAACAAGCCGCCGATAGTGCGCGCAATATTTCTGCCTTCAGGCGAATAGCGGGTGTTCTCGGCATCTTGAGCGAATGAGGTGGAAGCATTCATTGCTGCCACAAAGATTGCAAGGGAGGACAATGCGCCCAGGCGCTTAATTATTTGGGAATTCATCTCAGCTAACCTCTACTTATTAGAATTGTTTGGCACTAAGCCACTGGCTAGTGCAAATATAACAGAGTGGTTACAGGTTACAAATACTATCAACGGACCCTATCAAACCAGCGTTAATTAGCGATTATTACATGGCTTGGGGCCCGAAAACTATCTCCAACCCCCACGTTTGCGCTGAAAACGCACAACTATCGAGATTCCAAGGGTTATCAAAGGGAAGTTTACCCTAGGAAAAACCGCCTGGGAACTACATGCTGTTCTTATATCCGAGGTCTTCACACAGATAGACCTCAGCTCAAATTACGCTTATGCTTCTCTCACAAAAAACTAATTGTGCTGTGAATATTATGAAAACTCCGAAGTATATTTCTGTAAACAAGCGTTTGCTGATCAGCGCCTCTCAATTTACCTTTTTCCTGCTGTCGTTTCTCGGTTTTCAGCAGGGTTTTGCCCAGGGAGATGGTGATCACCAATATACCAGCGCTGCGATTGAAGCGGGTTCACGAGTCTACACCCAGCAGTGTGCGTTGTGCCATGGTCCGCAGGGCAGCACCGTAGATGGTATAAATTTGAGCCAGGGCCAGTTTCGCACTGCAACCTCGGATGCAGACCTGCAACGTGTCATATCACAAGGTGCTGCTGAGGGACGGATGCCATCTTTCGATCTGCGTGGTGACGAAATGGAAGGCGTTATCGCCTTCATCAGAGCAGGATTTGATCCTGATGGGATTGCTATAAGAATCGGCGACCCGACTCGGGGGCGGTCATTATTCGTTGGTGAGGGTGCATGTGCAGATTGCCACCGCGTCAATGGGACCGGCCCACGCACCGCGCCAGACCTTAGCGATATTGGTGCAATTCGCACACCAGCTGCACTGCAGAGAAGTCTGCTAGACCCGGCTACTGCTTTGCTACCGATAAACCGGCCAGTGCGCATTGTGACGCGTAGCGAAGAAACCATTATCGGCCGGCGACTGAATGAGGATACCTATACAGTGCAGGTCATCGATTCGCAAGAACGGCTGCGTTCGTTGATTAAAACCGATATTGTTACCTACGAGATTAGCGATGCGCCGAGCAAGCTACCGACAACTCTATCCAGCGATGAGGTCGCCGATGTGGTCGGCTATCTACTTACATTACGAGGTTTGCAATGAGAATTTTTACTAACCGATGGCATGTGGTAATTGCGTTTTGTGGGCTATTTTCTGCACACAGCACACTGGCCCAGGTGTCTTTTGAACGAATATTGAATGCGGCCGATGAGCCGGAGAATTGGCTCACCTACAACGGTGGTTATTCAAGCCAGCGGCACAGTTTATTGAATCAGATCACAGCGGAGAATGTAGAAACGCTGGAATTGAAGTGGGTGCTGCAAAACCAGGTGTTTGGCGCCTGGCAATCAAACCCAATCGTTGTGGATGGCATCATGTATGTGACTGAGCGTCCCAATAGTGTCATGGCAGTTGATGCCATTACGGGTCGCGTGTTTTGGAAATATCGACACACTCCCGCCGAGAATTCCCGAGTTTGTTGTGGTGCCAACAACCGTGGTGTTGCGGTGCTTGGCGATCGAGTTTTTACTGGAACACTGGATGCACGCTTGGTGGCACTGGACCGAATCAATGGTCAGCCACTGTGGGACGTTGAAGTAGGGGACGTTAACCTGGCCTACTCAGTTACCATGGCGCCCTTGGTAGTTAAAGATAAGGTGATAGTCGGTGTAGGTGGTGGAGAATACGGTATTCGAGGCTATGTGGCTGCGTACGACGTGGAGACTGGCGAGGAAGCCTGGAAGACTTATACAATTCCGGCACCTGGTGAACCAAATCATGATTCCTGGCAGGGTGATGACTGGAAGCATGGTGGTGCACCGGTGTGGATCACGGGTTCCTTCGACCCGGAACTCAATCTGACTTATTGGGGAGTCGGCAATCCGGGGCCGGACTGGAATGCAGGGCAACGCCCGGGTGATAACCTATACTCAGATTCAGTTATAGCGCTTGATGCAGATACAGGCGACCTCAAGTGGTATTTTCAGTTTACTCCGAACGATGGATATGACTACGACTCGGTACAGGTTCCAGTGCTGGCAGATATAGTATGGCGCGGCACCCCCTCCAAAGTCATGATGTGGGCGAATCGCAATGGCTACTTTTATGTACTGGACCGCGTAACCGGAAATTTTCTCGAAGGCAAACCTTATGTGCGAGTGAACTGGTCCAGCGGCTTGGATGAGCATGGCAGACCAATCCCCACCCCACAACCTGAAGGCATGCCGACTTACCCAGGCAACCAGGGTGGAACCAACTGGTATCCCCCTTCATATAGTCCAAGCACTGGGCTGTTTTATTTTAGCGCCTGGAATGATTACGCCACGATATACCGTGCTGAAGAATCTGAGTACGAACCTGGACGGGCGTTTCTCGGTGGTGGATTTTCTGTGCTGGCACCGGCACCTGGCGCACCGACTATTGGCATAGGTCGCACTAACCCTATCAATAACTGGACTAGTGAAGTAGGCCATGCCTCACTCAAGGCAATGGATCCGCAAACCGGTGAAGCGGTGTGGTCCTATGACCAGTTCGACGTGAGTGACAGTGGCATGTTAACTACGGCGTCGGATCTATTATTTACGGGCGGACGTGAAGGCTATTTTCATGCAATTGATGCACGCACAGGGGAGTTGATTTGGAAGATAAACCTGGGCGGTCAAATAGTGATGGCACCAGTTACCTTTATGGTAGACGAAATTCAATACGTGTCAGTGATTTCAGGACACGGGCTGTCAACCTTTGCATTAGGAGACTAGCCGCTTAAATTTTTCGAATTACAGCTATGGTTTGCCAGCTAATCCCAGTTGAGAAACCGTAGTTTGTTCTTGCTAATGCCTATCTGGAAGCCTCTTCACTTTCAGCCAATCTGGCACCAGCTAATACACCAGATAGGGAATAATTGCCTTCATGGCAGGCATATTCATAGAGCCTGTCATCAGTCAGGTTCAATGGCATCTCGGCAGACCAGGATTCGGTAAAAGTATCCGGGTCTTCTATGGTAAAACCGTAGTTGATGATGTTGTCTGCTACCCGGGTAAAGCGCTCGGTAACTTTCAAATTTTCCGATGCACCCCTGAATCGTTGGCTTGGGTTAAATTCATCTGTTTCTACTACTAGTGTGTCTCCCTCCCAGTGCCCGACGGAGTCGCCCATCCAGCGCTCCATACCCGCTGGCAGAGGTTGATCGCTGACACGAATGATCCTTACGTCATGTACCATTTCCACCAGAATCATTACATAGCCTGGTGATTGCACAATCTGATAGTGGTTGTTGTAAAGTATTGGCAGCATGGGAGGCCCGGAACTGGACCCGAAGGACATAAGGCAGCGTTCTGCCAGAGGGCGAGATTCAGGACCATCGAAGGCACCACGGGATCGTCTTAACGCAGTTGCCATGTCGATTCGCGCCTGAGCTTGTAAGGTATAGGCAGGCATTTGGCCATTTGGTGGGTCTACAATCAGGGAACTGCGAAACTCATTGTTGTACATGACTACTGTTGTGCCACCATCCATCCAGAAATTGTTGTAGCTGTCCGCTGTTTCGATTTGATCCTTGGTAGGCGCTTCTCTACCGGGGTCGCTGGGCAGATCCCTACCTGAATTGTAGTTTGCCACATCCAGTTCCAACTGGTAAGCCTCTTGCGCAGTTAGTACCAGCTTGTCACCGAACTGATCGGGTCTGGAAAGAGGTGTAATCGTGTTATTAGTCCACATGCCTTGTAAATCCGGCGCTCCATCTATGGTTCTTGGAATAGTGTAAGACCCGTTATTCTGAGCTGAAATAGGGAGTGCGCTCGACAAGGCTGTGACTGAAACTAAAATACCGAATGCGCACTGCAATGAACGTGAGGAATAGTTGATCATATTCTTATCCCGGCATTTGCCTGTCTAATTGGGGGTTAGTTTAAGTGAGTTGCTTGTTGCCAGAAAGGTTACCAAACATCACTATGAATACACAAATAGATCTCAGTGGGTTTAATTCAGGTTTATTTCTTTTCCATTGTTACATGAATGCAGAAAAATATGGTCCACGCGCCATTTATTGGTTAATCTGCGGATCAGGAGCAATCTGTCTGACCATATCTTGAGATGTGTCTTTAGCCAGAAGAAAATACGATATTTTTAATTTGACCTTGATGGGTTGATTCCGAATAAATTAGGAGGGGTTCATGCAAATTCTAGTAACTAGTAAAATTTCGCGGGCTTTTAGAAATGCTTTGATAGCCATCTTGCTGGTGCTTGCTTCAAATCTGGTGGTCGCACAGGACACTATTGAATGGACAACACTTGGTAATGATTTCGCTCACACGCGTTATACGCCAGCTGACCAGATTACTGCAGAAAACTTTGGAGAACTTGAGGTGGCGTGGGAATGGAATGGTGCCAGCTTTAATGCAGTAAGCGGGCGTTCCACACCTTCTTTTATTGACGGGAAAATGTTCACCGTTGTCGGAAATCGACGTCATGTAGTTGCCATAGATGCAAAGACCGGTGAGACGATTTGGTCTTATCGGGAGCCGGGTACACCACGTGGAGAATATTCGATGCGAGCCGATTACGGCAAGGGAGTGGGTTACGGGGAAATCGATGGTCGCGGAGTAATTTACATCGTCTCTCCAGCCTTCTTTCTCACCGCTTTGGATGCTGATACTGGCATCCCATTAGAAGGCTTCGGTAATCCAGTACCGATTGATGGCTTTCCACAAACGGGAGTCGTCGATCTAATAGCTGATCTCGGACACCCCTATGATCCCTATGAAGGGATTCCGCTGGAAACCGGTTACATCACCTCCTCGTCGCCGCCAATCGTGGTGAACGATGTAATAATTGTTGGTAACTCCGCCGAACAAGGTTATCACCAGTCTCGAATTGAAAATGTACCAGGCGATATCCTGGCTTATGACGCTAGAACTGGTGACTTTAAATGGAAATTCAATGTAATTCCCAAGCCGGGCGAGTATGGACACGAAACCTGGGAAAACGATGCCTGGGAATGGACCGGAGATGTCTCTTCCTGGGCGCCGCTTTCAGCAGATCCGGAGAATAATCTGGTCTACATCCCCACTAATAGCGCCACTATCGATTACTACGGGGGATTCAGACCAGGTGACAACCTTTACGGTGCTGCACTGATCGCACTCGATACGCGAACGGGTGAACGCGCCTGGCATTTCCAGATGGTGAAACATGAAATCTGGAATTTTGATAACCCCACAGCGCCGGTGCTACTTAATCTTGATATGCCAGGACGAGGGCAGGTTCCAGCAGTGGCTCAAATTACCAAGCAGGCCTGGGTATATGCATTTGATCGCCTGACAGGAGAACCACTGTGGCCGATCGTGGATCGCCCGGTACCCCCATCCATTGTGCCGGGTGAAGTGTTATCACCAACTCAGCCCCATGTCACCAAACCGGCAGCCTACGATATGCAGGGTATAGGCATCGATGATCTGGTTGATTTCACGCCGGAGTTACGGGCACAGGCAATCGAGGCAATATCAGACTATGTGATGGGGCCGCTTTTCAATCCGCCTATTCACGATACAAACCCCGAAGGTAAGTATGCGGCAATGAATTGCCCTGGTGGGTCTGGTGGTTCCAATATCACAGCGCCGGCTGTTGCTGATCCAACTTCTGGTTATTTGTTTGTTTCTTCTCACAAGGCCTGCTTCGCATTGCGTTTATTACCTGGTGAGGAATCTGACCTGTTTTATGAAAACACAACAGGGACTACGCTATCTCAATATGCCAGCACGGGTGGAGCCACTGCGAGGCCTCCACGCCATCCAGCTGGGATTCCTATGTGGAAGCCTCCCTATAGTCGTATTACTGCAATTGACATGAATACGGGTGAGCATGCATGGATGATTCCAACCGGTGAAACCCCGGATCGGTATAAAAATAACCCGGCACTTGCCGGCATTGATATTGGCAATACTGGTACTGGAGCGCTTGTTCCGATGGTGGTGACAGCTAACATGCTGATCTATTCGGATGCCGCTAGTGATGGCACGCCCATGCTCTACGGCATCGACAAAGCAAGCGGAGAAATCATTGGTGAAATCGAAGTGCCCGCTGCCAGCCGCTACGGCATGAGCTCCTGGGTCCTTGATGGGTATCAGTACATTATATTGCAAACTGGTGCCACACTTACGGCGTTGGCACTACCGGGCGCTGCGGTGGAAGCTGGCGGGGCACACTAAACGCAATAAAAACTGGGCTAGACAGAGAATAGTTATGAGAGACTTAAATGATTGATTACTATTTATCCCTGATCTCTCCCTGGAGTTATCTGGGGCACCAGCGATTACTTGAAATCGCCGAACGCCATCGAGTTTCAATTAATATCTGGCCCGTAGATTTCAGCGTGATTTTTCCAAATAGCGGTGGCTTGCCTCTGCCTAAACGTGCACCGGTTCGTCAAGCCTATCGCTTGCTGGAATTGCAGCGCTGGCGCGACTTCCTGGACTTGCCATTGATAGTTGAGCCCAAGTATTTTCCAACCAGCGATAAATTAGCGGCTGCAATGGTCATCAATTTACGGGAAACCCAACCCGATGCGGCGCTGGTTTTGGCTGGCGCTTTTTTGCGTGCATGCTGGGTAGAAGAACGTGATATTAGTGATTCAGAGACATTGCTTTCTATCGCTGCAGAATGTCAGCTGGACGGGAGTTTGTTATTAAGCCAAATTGATGAGGCGCTCCAATTTAGAACCAGTGACAGTCACAAAGCACTGGAAGTGGGCGTTTTTGGCGCGCCAACATTTGTCTTTGAGAAGCAAATATTTTGGGGTCAGGATAAATTGGATTTCCTGGACCGAGCTTTGGAACGCTAATTCTTCGTTAATAAGTCCCGCTAATCTTTAAAGACACCACACGACCGCGGCTACTGCACTGGTCCTCGATTTCCTCGATTATACCGGTAGAGATACGTCCAAGATATCGCGTGCGCTCGCGGCACTGTAGGTTGTTGCTGGTATCTCTGGCATCGAAGCGAAATGTAGTCCCGCCGAAGGCGATAAACTCGAGAAAAACGGAGATATTGGGCTCCCCAACACTACTGACCACATCATCAATATCGTAACGTTTCTGGTTATCATCGAAACGATTACTCCAACTGGCACCATAATTCATATTCCATTGTGGTAGATCATGGCGGGCACTAAGGGTCCAGCGGCCACGACCAAAGTTGGCGAACCTTCTCTCAATCCCCAAAAAAGGATCCGTGATATTTGAATCGGCCACACTGAACTGCGATGAAACCAGTAAGTTGGGCATATTAATCATATTCATTCTTACACTGGCATTAAGACGGAGGCCGTACATGGTGCCGTCACCAATGTTGCCGGCGGCAGATTGGAGGTCATCTTTAGATGGCGAAACATCAATGCGATCGATCACGTCGTGATGGTCATGATAGAAAATATTAGCATCCACCACACCGGCATCATTTGGCAGGCGGTATTCGGCATTGAAGTCGTATTTCCAAAACCACATCTGTGTAAGGTTCGCATTGCCTGCTAGCGTATTGGAATCATTATCTTGCTCATCAGTCGAAGCAACAAAATCATTGAAACTCAACTGAGAGACCCTTTTTTCTATGGAACCACGGAGTTGTAAGGTGGGGGTCAAATCGAAGCGATAGTCCACTTTGGGTTTTAAAAAATCGAAATCGCGCTTTTTCGACACGTCACCGGATTGGCTAATCTCAGAACTTTCATACAATAAAGTGCTTTCCAATGACATTCTGGAATTAATAACCCAGTTATGAATAGCAAAAGGTTCGTAGCGAATTTCTTTGACTTTGGAATTGGCATTGGAGATGGCAACCGGAACCAGGCCTCCATAATCTGGCGATGGAATTCCGGTGGTATCGCTGAGACCAAGCGCTAAATTTGAGTCCAGGGTTGTCTGGGCGCGCTCTGCACCGAATTCTATATCCTGATTTTCGAATATATCGAAAGTATAGGATCCGCGGATGATTTGCTCTTCGAAAGTACTGCTTGAATCTAGAAATAAATTCTTGGTTTCGGAGCCGTCAGCGGCAATTTCATACCGCTCCCGTGTGGCAGTTCGATTATCCTGATTGGATATAAATAATACTTTGAAGCGGGAACCCTGCTCGGATATGTATTCGTAATCTCCACCAATCTCCCAATTATCCCGTTCTCCGGGTATGTCTTCGCGCTCGCTCAATAGGCTATTTGGCGTAGTGGTAAGATCGCTAGTCTGGCGAAATAAATCTGTCGGATTGTCATTCTCGGAATATAGTGCATTAAAGCGGGCACTGTTTTTGGCGTTAATTTCATATTCCAGATTCGCGCTGAGATCTCTGCTTAGCTGGTCTGTAATTCTGTCTTCGCGCACTATGTCATTAGGCGAGAAATCACCCAAAATACTGTATTCATCACTTTCAGAATGGCTGTATCTTGGTTCTGCAACAGCGCCTAAAACAAAATCCAGATTGCCAATCTTACTGCTATAGGTAATTGAACCACCGGGTTGATTTTTTCCGTCTCGGTATCGATCCATGTTCGCCTCATAGGAGACGCTGGAGTCGGACAGTTCTTCAAATAGAACCACATTGACTACCTGGGCACTGCCGCGTACATCGAGGTCCCCCGAGGTGCCGCGAATGAGCTCAATATAGTTTACTTGTTCTGCAGATATCCTGCGTAAGAGATTTCGGGTTTGATTGTTTTTGCCCGCAGTCCTTTTGCCGTTGATCAAGATTTCACTGCTGCTGCTGCCGCTGCCAAAACCACGTCCTCCGCGGTCACTACGGCCACTATTACCACCATTAGGTCCCCCGCCTGTGGTTGAGCCAACACCCGGAATTCGATCTAGCATGTCGCGGGCATTTACCGGTGCATATTCTGTGAAATAGGATGCTGGAAACATTACAGTGGTGTCTCCATCTGCGTTGCCGTCCTGGGCAGCGGCAGGCTGGAGCATATTCGCAAGGAGTAACAGGGAGACGTATAAGAGTTTAAAAGTGTTGGAGATGCGCATCAGTTGGCTGTCCATCGTTGTTAGTTCAAGTGCTGGTTTTAGGATGTAAAGCTACAATTAGGTAAGCGGGTTAGGCTGGTTACAGCTCGCAGCGATTATAATTGCGTACGCATTCTAGCCCAACTGGCTGGAGATAAATGTTACAAATTATGATATTTGTGAAATTTATTTATTTATTTTCTTTATTAAACAATAAGTTAAATAATCTGGAAGAAATCGAGGTTAGCCGTATTCCTTTTCACATGCAGTTTTCCAGAAAGCGCCTATGCTACAGAATCCGCAATCATAAGTTTCTCCTAAATGGTATTCTCGACAATAAACCCGTGTTTGGTTAGCATTCATAGAACTGTGACATCAACACAGACACTATTAATTGATTATCCGAACGACATTGTGCCAATGGGGACTAAATGAAGCGTCGAACTTTTCTCTCAGCGACCTTAGCCAGTGGTGCTTTGCTGCCCATTTTGGGACATGCACAAACTGAACTTTCAGCTTATCAGGCAAGGGATTGGACCGGCGCGAATCCGTTGATGTATCCAGATCCTGATATTATCGCTCTCGATTCACGCTTTCAGCGTTACATCCTCTTTAATACTCCTATCCAGCGTCACCATACTGGCACTTTGTGGGCCGAGGGGCCGGCATGGAACGGTGTCGGTCGCTACCTGGTATGGAGCGACATTCCCAACAACCGTCAGCTGCGATGGATTGAGGAAGATGAGCGCGTTACTGAATTTCGCAATCCATCGGGGAACAGCAATGGAAATACATTTGACCATGAGGGGCGTCAATTATCTTGTGAACACGGTGGTCGCAGGGTAGTCCGATACGAACAGTCCGGCACTGTAACCGTTGTTGCCAGCCACTTTGATGGGAAACCGCTGAATTCCCCAAACGATGTGGTAGTCCACCCCGACAAAAGCATTTGGTTTACCGATCCACCCTATGGAATTCGGGGAAACTATGAAGGCAGCCGGGCCGATGTTGAATTGCCGCTGTCTATCTATCGTGTCGATGGGGCCTCCGGTCGGATCGACAAAGTCACCGACGACATTGGTGCGCCTAATGGACTGTGTTTCTCGCCTGATTATGACCTCCTTTATGTGGCAGATACCGGTAGTGGTCGTGAAATTCGTGTCTGGGATGTAAATGGAGAGACATTGGGTAATGGCCGCCGTCATGCGGAGCTGTCAGCACTGGATGGTTCTGAGTCGACGACCTCAGCAGACGGTATTCGATGTGATGTTGATGGCAATATTTGGGCGGGTGCGCGTCCTGGTGTGCAGATAGTTGCTCCGGATGGCGACACCATTGGCGTTATCCGTCTCCCTGAAGTTTGTGCCAATGTGTGCTTCGGTGGCACACGGCGAAATCGTCTTTTTATGACAGCAAGTCAGTCACTGTATTCTGTTTATGTTGGTGTGCGGGGAGCGGGGATCGCATAAGGCCTGTTCTCGCGGAAGGCTGGGTGTTTTAGCTATCTAGTCAACATCCAATTTTGTAAAATCAAATCGGCTAATGCACTCCGCATCAGCAACGGGTAGAATGCGCCACAGTATTTCCATTTGATCATGAGTTTTTCAGCCCGTTGAAAACAGAATTCTTAGGCAAGACCCTCTCCGGCATTTTCACAATTCCTTCTGGCATCGTAACCTGCTCCGCACCGATTATTCAGTTGATTTTCGACTCCATACCCGAGGTGGGAGTACTCACTACCAAGAGCATAGGTCCCGAGCCTAGATTGGGCTATCGCGAACCTGTTCTAACTCAATATGAGCCTGGTTGTTTTCTAAACGCAGTAGGGTTAACTAACCCCGGCGCACTGGCTTCTGCTGAGTTAATGTCGCAGTTAATAATTCCCGAAGATCGATTTTTGTTGATATCCATCTTTGGAGGCAGTATCGAGGAATATGTTGAAGTGGCGAAAATCATGGCCCCCCACGGGGATGGATTGGAACTTAACCTGTCCTGTCCGCATGCAAAGGGCTATGGCATGGCAATGGGGCAAGATCCTGAACTTGTAAAGAACATAGTGAAAGCGGTCAAGGCGGCTGTGGACATACCTGTAGTCGCCAAGCTAACTCCCAATGTGCCTAATATTGGCGAGATCGCGATGGCCGCCGCCGCCTGGGGTGCCGATGGGATTTGTGCGATAAACACTATGGGACCTGAGAGCTTCAGCAGCCAGGGTCACCCGGTTCTGAGCAACGGTAAAGGCGGTGTATCGGGCAAGGGAGTGTTGTCTACCGCGTTAAAGTGTGTGAAAGAAATATGCGTTAGTGTTCAATGCCCTGTAATCGCCTGCGGCGGGATAAGCAGTGCGGATAATGTGCGCGCTTTCCAAGCTGCCGGCGCATCAGTTATCGGTGTTGGCTCAGCGCTGACTGGTATGAACAGCGATGAAATAACGGAATACTTCCAGGTATTAAGCGCTGATCTTGCCAATGGCACAGAACATGCTGAGGCGTTGGTTCGCTACGATATTGATATGGATTTTAGGCCAGTAACGCTGGTCGAAAACAAACTAATAACTGACGATATCTCCATCCTGACTTTTGATCGTAAGGTAAGTGTGCAGGCGGGTGAATTCATTTATCTGTGGATTCCAGGTTTGGGAGAGAAACCATTTTCTGCACTGACCGATGATCCTTTTTCCCTGGTAGCAATCAATCTTGGTGCGTTTACTGAAGCGTTAATCAGTCTTGAAGTGGGTACCGAGGCTTATGTGCGAGGTCCCCATGGTAATGCGGTGTTACCGCCGAAGGATAGAAAAATTATTGCTGTGGCGGGCGGCACTGGACTGGCTGCGGTGTATCAAATTGCCCGGGATTTTGGCAATGCCCAAATATTCATCGGTGCGCGTACTGAGGAGCGTCTGTATTTCCTCGATGAATGTGCTGCCATAGGTAATCTGCATATTGCTACCGATGATGGTAGTCGGGGTCATCATGGTCTCGTCACTGAATTACTGGCAAAGCAGTTAGAATCAATGTCTTCTGAAGAATTGGATACGCTGATATTTTATAATTGTGGGCCGGAGCCAATGGTGCATGCAGCGGTGGAAGTACAGAGAAAATTCTGCGGAGACAATCAAATTTTCAGCGCAATCGATTATCTAACTAAATGTGGTGTGGGCATCTGTGGTGCTTGCGGTGCCCCTGACGGTAGAAGGCTGTGTGTCGATGGTCCGTTTCTAAATGCATCGAACAGCTAGATAAGATTGCGCGGGCTGAAATGCGGAGATTATACGTGAAGAGAGACGAGGCTCCGACCTAATTAATTGGATTGAGGGGGAGTCTATTCTAGACCTAGAGCACAATAGCTTAAATTCCTTGCTGAAATAAGCACTTATTGAGCTTGATCAATAGCTTTGAGCTCGGTAATCGCTGCTACTTGACTCATATTAGTTATTTAAACCCATTTTCAGATTTAAAGGCTGGTAGCCATTTAGCGTTGGAGTCAGCTTAAGAGCTCTTACATCTCTAATTTCTGGACTATACAAAATTGATATATCAATAAAAGCTTATTTAATTATTGTTTTATGATGTATTATAGGTAGACGAAAATTTATATGGGTGTGAGTTTACTTAGAGTCAAAGATGCTATTTTTAGCTCTTTCACCTAAATTTCTAACAGCACGGAGAGCAATATGAGTATTCTTTTTAAAACGCGCATTTGGGCAGCCCTAAGCGGCGCTGCAGTGCTTGTGTTTGGGCTTCAAGCTCAGGCGCAGGATCAAATCACTTACGCAGATCACGTAGCCAAGATTATTAATGAAAACTGTGTGGTTTGTCACCGTGAAGGTGGCATCGGACCAATGCAGTTCGAGACTTTTGATCAGGTGCGCCCTTGGGCTCCTCTTATTCAGATGAAAGTCGCAAATCGGGAAATGCCTCCCTATGCATACGACCACGGCATTGGTATCCAGGACCTGCAAGGCGACTGGCGCTTAGCACAGGAAGATATCGATACTATCGTAAACTGGGTAGACCAGGGTGCGCCACTAGGTAATTGGGGCGACCGTGAGCCATTGGTAGCTGATATTGCAGACGTTGATGAATGGAACTTTGCCGGGCAGTTTGGTCCTCCGTCATTGATTATTCCGTCAATTGCAATCGATATTCCTGCTAATGGAACTGATCTTTGGCACAAGCATCACGTTCCTACTGGAGTGACTCAGGATCGTTGCATCCAGGCAATTCAGGTGAAACCCCGAGGCGATGCCAAATCGGTGGTTCACCATGCTAATTCTGATGTTGAGGTTCTCAACGAAGATGGTGAGTATGAGAAATACGGCCAATTAACTGAATACGCTATGGGTAAATGGGGTGAGATCATGCCTCCTGGTGTATGCCGCACAATACCAGCCAATTCTCGTGTTGCTTGGGATATTCATATGTTCCCAGGAGGGGTCGGTGGCGCTGCGCAAAACAAAGCGGTTTTGGATAACGTTGTTGAAATCGGTATCTGGTTCCATGATGAAGATTTCATAGCGCAAACAGATCCCTACAAACAGGACTTAAGATTGTACGGTATTAGAGGGGGCTACGTGGGTGGGCAGTTAATCGTTCCTCCTAACGGCACAACGATGACACAGGGTTTTCACTCTTTTGACCACCCGGTTCGAATCGATAGCTTTCAGCCACATGGCCACCTGCGTATGAATGCGGCTTCACTGGAAATTTTCTATCCGGAAACTGGTCGAACTGAAGCGATCAGCCAGATTTCAAAGTGGAGTGCTACTTGGCATCACAGCCACTTGTATGAGACTGAATCAGCGCCGTTGTTGCCAGCTGGTGCGGTACTGGTGATCAAGCAGTGGTATGACAATACAGCCAATAACCCCAACAACCCTGATCCTGATCAATGGGTCTTTGGAGGCAGTCGTACAGGTGATGAAATGTCACACGCGTGGATAGCTGTTACTCATCTTGACGAAGAAGGCTATGAGGGACTGCTCGCAGAGCGGACAGAAGCCGACGTCGATTAGAAGAAGCATTTGACTACTCGGGGGGCCGGTTAGGGAGTAATTCCTGCCGGCCCTTTTTATTTGTGGCTTTTGTAAAACATGGCGCTAACTCGCATCTCCCAATGCTCTTGAAAAGCTCGCCCATTGAAGGTTACTAGTTCTGCTTACCCGCGGCGGCCCAAATTGGTGCATGTCAAAATGCTTCTAAGTATTTTGGCTGATCAGTTAAACTCGGTGTTTGTCTTCACTGTCAAAGGTGGATAAGCTGAGGCTTTCCTTAAAACATAGGATTTACTCCCAAATGACTCACCTTAACCGACGGCGCTTTTTACAGCTAGCCATCGCTGCATCGACTGTGGCAGGCAAACCACAATCAGTCCTGGCACAGAGCACCAGTGTTCAAACTGTAGCTGGAACCGGAATCGCAGGGTATCAGGCAGAAGGCTCCGCGGGCTTACCTGGCCCAGAAACACCCGTGAATAATCCTTATGGTGTCATCACCGGCCCTGACGGTGCACTGTACTTCTGCGAGGTAGATACTGGGCGCACACGACGTTTGGACTTGGCAAGCGGTCGACTTACAACCATCGCCGGAAATGGCGAGAAAGCTTATTTGGGCGATGGAAGCCAGGCATTGAATGCTTCTTTTTCTGCGCCGCACGAAATCCGATTTGATACCCAGGGCAATCTTTTTGTAGTGGAGCGGGATGCCCATGTGGTGCGACGCATAGATGGCCGTTCCGGTTTGGTGTCTACTGTAGCAGGTATCGGAGAGGCGGGGTACGCAGGTGACGGCGGGCCAGCAATAGCTGCTCAGCTTAGACAGCCCCACAGTATTGCCTTCGATGCCATGGGCAATTTACTTATTTGCGATATAGGCAATTCTCGAGTTCGTCGCGTGGACATGTATAACGGGATAATCTCCACTCTGTCTGGCACGGGTGAACGCGAGGCTACTCCGGATGATGGTCCGCTCGTGGGAACACCACTGCTGGGGCCTCGCTCACTGGATACTGACCCCGATGGGAATGCTTATCTGGTGCTTAGAGAGGGTAATGCGGTATTCAGGTTGGATTCAGAAGCCGGCACCCTGCAACGAATTGCTGGCACTGGTGAGCGTGGATATACTGGTGATGGTGGTTCTGCCGACATAGCGACATTCAATGGGCCAAAGGGGATTGCGTATTCAGTTGTGGATCACAGTCTTTATATTGTCGATACAGAGAATCATGTTATCCGCCGTATGCGACTGGCATCGGGGCTAATTGACACGGTACTTGGCAGTGGTGAAAGAGGGGATGGGCCCGATGGAGACCCACTTAGCTGCAAGCTTAATCGGCCCCACGGTGTATGTGTTCACGAAGGCATCGTATATGTAACAGATAGTGAAAGCCACCGAGTGCGGGCAATTACCGGGTTATTTTAGAAGTTTAAAACCAGTAATAGGAAAGGCCGGTGGGGATAAACCACACCGGCCTTTTTTAACTTACCGAATCTCCAGACTAACTAGTCTGCGTCAGTCGCTTCACGCTCTGAGAGAAGTGCTTCATAGCCTTCATCGTCAAGGTGAGTGATAGCTAACCAAGCGTGTGACATTTCATCACCTGTGCGACTGCCCCCAAAGACCCATTGATCAGGATCAGGGTTGTTGGGGTTATTGGCTGTATTGTCATACCACTGCTTGATCACCAGTACCGCACCAGCTGGCAACAACGGCGCTGATTCAGGCTCATACAAGTGGCTGTGATGCCAAGTAGCACTCCACTTTGAAACCTGGCTGATCGCTTCAGTTCGACCAGTTTTCGGATAGAAAATTTCCAGTGAAGCCGCATTCATACGCAGGTGGCCATGTGGCTGGAAGCTGTCTAATCGAATTGGGTGGTCAAAAGAATGAAACCCCTGTGTCATGATGGTGCCATGAGGAGGTATGATCAACTCTCCGCCTACATAGCCTTCTCTAATCCCATACGATGCTAGGTCTTGCTTGTAAGGAGCCACCGTCTCATAGCCCTCGTCATGGAGCCAGAGCCCGAGCTCGACTACATTATTCTCAATTATCTGACCCTCTGCTGTTGGTCCAACGCCACCAGGAAATAGATGTATAGTCCACTTGACGCGTGAATCTTTAGGCAAAGTGCGACATACGCCTTCGGGGATGACTTCACCCCATTTGCCCATGGCATACTCATTCAACTGGCTATGGCGCTCATACTCTCCATCTTCATTTAGTACTTCGACGGAAGTGTTGGCGTGGTGTACCACCGCTTTAGACTGGGCTTGTGGCTTAACCTGCATCGCCTGGATGCAGCGATCTGAAGGATTATCGATTTGATTGTAGGGCGAGTGCCACATGTCATTGCCATTAGCAGGGATGTCTATAGGAGTTGACGCAACAACGAGATCAGGTTTGCCGTAATCTTCGGTGAAATTCCACTCATTAGGGTCCCTAACATCAGCTATAGGATGTGATCTATCACCCCAATCGCCAAGAGGCGCACCCTGGCTTACCCAGTTTACGATAGTATCGATATCTTCCTGTGCTAAGCGCCAGTCGCCTTGCAGGTCCTGGATGCCAATGCCGTGGTCGTATGCATAGGGAGGCATTTCCCGATTTGCGACTTTCATCTGAATAAGAGGAGCCCAAGGACGCACCTGCTCATAGCTGGTGAATTGCATAGGGCCGATTCCACCTTCCTGATGACAGACAACACAGTTGTCTGTGATAATCTGGGCGACATGATCAGCGTAAGTAATCTGTTCCTGTGCCTGTGCTTGAAGCCCAAACACCATTACTGCGGCGCTAGTCAGCAAGCTTGTCTTTTGCATTATTCTCATGCTGTTCCCCTTATAATTAAATTATCACCTGTTACATCTAAAAGGATAAGTGTGCCTGCTTTAAAAGTCCACCATTTATGCTAAATATAGCCACTTTCTTGTAACAAATTGCAACTATATAAGAGCGCATTACCCTAAATTGGCCGGGATTGTACCGACCAAAGCAAGTAAAATCAGGGTGATACAGTTATTCTTTGATAAATATTACTCCAACAGCACTGGTCGCCTTCCGAGCTATCCGAGCCTGCGAAGGTATCCGCTCTGGTGCGCAAGATATACTCACCTGGCGCTGAAAAGGTAGCAGTGACGTTTGCCACGCCGCTTGGGCCAGCAACGTTCACCCGATTAGGCCCCTGGTTTCTGGCTGCACGCCTGCCCCGGGGTGAATCTAGATCCACCTCTTCCGGCTCAGGGGTTGATGCGTGTCTGGTGAATTCAACCATACCTGGACCCTGGTGGTGAAACCACATCACTCCAATGTCCAATGGCTCTTCGAAACGGGGATCAGTAGGGTCTCGATCTGAGCGATCAATAACATTTGCCGTCAAAGTTACGGGATCTCCCACAGATACTGAACCCTGATAATCTTCCACTCGGGCTAGCAGGCCAGCAGAAGTGTCGCCGTTCTCGCCAAAACCCGCCAGGGGCTGCAAGGAACCCTGGGGTCTAGGGAGTATGAAGTCGAGTTCGTAAGCGCCAGCAGTGCTTCGCCCTGGTACTTTCAGCTCCTCTCCGTCTTCTGAAATGAGATGCCACCAAATGTCTACATCGGTCATATTTGCAGGAACAGTTACTGTAAATACTCCAACTATATGACCTGGTGGGAAATGGGTTGGCTGCATGCCATTGAATCGTGCTGGTTCAATGTAATTTCTCTCGCCCACAGGAATATCCACAGCGGCCTCGGTACCTCGATTTATCGCACCAAAAGAATAGGATACTGTGTCATCTTCATTGGCAGTCCAGCCTTCCATGACAGGAATTATAGCGAAACCATCAGGGGGTGCCAGCGTCAATAATAATGGTGGTGAGTCCTGAGCCTGCACTGCCACGGCTAACAGAAGCATAGCCAGGTTAATGAGTATTTTGTGAATCTTGTTCATTGGTGTTGTCTCCAAAATGTTATTGCGAATAACTCCGTTAATTTTTCCAGTAATATTACGTTCGTAAACATTCTCTGGCGCACTGTACTACTTACAAGGGCTATACCCACAATAAAACGGAGGATTATCGCCATTGGATACAGAGTCTAGCCATGTGGGGCCGACATGTAAATTATAAGATGGCAATGGTTGCAATTCGTTGCATTGCCAAGAAAATTGATACACGCTCAAGTTAGCGTGTATCTGAGCGTTCTCAAAGCGCAAACGGCGGGCTGCACCCGGCAACCAATCCCGGTAGCAGCATTAACCCTTCATAACCAAAAAGACTAATCGCGCAAGCTAAATGTGTAAACTACATTGCCAGCAGCGACCGTCATGTACTGTTTACCATCTACGGCATATGTCATTGGCGCGGCATGCACTCTTCTTCCCAGCGAGATATGCCACAGTTCATCGCCTGTGTTGGCATCAAGTGCGTAGAAATACCCGTCAACGCTACCGCTTAATATTAGGTCACCAGCCGTGGTGGTGATACCGGCAGATGAGCGAGGCTGCACTGGAAACTCCCAAGCTATGTCGCCCGTTGCTGGATCAATAGCCCGAAGGGCGCTGTAATAAGTGTCCATTGGGCGCGTATAAGAACCACCGCCTCCGGTGAACCGTTCACCCCGTTCATACTCTTCATCACGTTTTACGTACCGCTGTTCTGCGTCGAAGGCATTGACATAAAACAACCCAGACTTTGGACTATAACCAGGTGACCACCAATTGGTAGCGCCGCCAACCGAGGGTGATACGACCACCCCTTCATAGGTTGGAAATGTGTTAGGCGCTCGTATAGGTCGGCCGTTCGCATCCAGGCCCAGTGCCCAAGTTTGGGTGGCATAGGGTTTGCCTACCAGGAATTCACCGGTTACACGGTCCAGGGTGTAGTAGAACGCATTGCGATTAGCCCACATTATTACCTTGCGCATCTCGCCTTCATATTCGATATCAGCAAGAATTGGCACCTGGATAGCGTCCCAATCATGCACATCATGTGGGGTGAACTGAAAGTACCATTCCAGCTCGCCGGTATCGCCATTCAGTGCCAGTGCCGAATCCGAGTAGAGATTGTCACCTAGTCGCGCATCCCCGTTCCAGTCAGGTCCTGGGTTGCCAGTGCCCCAATAAATCAAATTAAGTTCGGGATCATAGGAACCCGTTATCCAACTGGCGCCGCCACCGGTCTCCCATGAATCACCTGCCCAGCTCGCCACATCGGGATTGTCTGGTCCTGCTATGGTATAGGTGCGCCACTTACGGTCACCCGTTTCTGGATCGTAGCCATCAATAAATCCGCGAATCCCAAATTCGCCACCAGCAATACCAGTTACCACCGTGTCTTTGACAATCAGCGGTGCAGCGGTTTTACTGTATCCGGATGCGTAATCAGCAACTTCCACGTCCCAGAGTAAATTGCCAGTACGGGCATCTAGCGCAACCAAATGGGCATCAAGTGTACTCATAAATAAGGTCTCGCCCAGTATGGCAACGCCCCGGTTGTTGCGACCACAGCAAATGCGCAGATCTTCAGGTAGATCGTGGTTATAGCGCCAGTATTGGCGTCCAGTTACCGCATCAACTGCTACCACATTGCTGGGAGCCTCAGTAATAAACATGATGCCATCGACAACCAGTGGCACTGTTTCCGCTCTATCGATCACCGGTATTTGATAAGACCACTTGAATTCCAGATTGCTAACATTTTCAGTATTGATTTGATCGAGAGCACTATAACGCTGACTGCTCAACGAACCGGAATACATGAGCCAGTTTTCAGGCTCGTCGTTTGAATTAACCAATCGGTCCCAGGTCACTGATGAAAAATCTGGAGTTATGACGGTGGCAAAGGGTTCTTCCTGCGCCAGAGTCTGCACCGAAGACATGAATACAAAAAACAAAATCACAAGGCGTTGCATGATTAATTCTCCTTTCGCAAAGAGAAGAGATAGGCAACCAGGTCGTCTAACTCGCTCTCGGCTAGTGTCTGTAAGTAGCTTGGCATGGTCGAGCTCTGAATGCGCTCGAAGGACGCTATTTGATTCTTGGGTAATGACCACAATTCTGAATTTCGATCGATGACCCGCAATGTGAATGTGTCTTCATTCATTCTGAGTCCTTCGACCGTGGAGCCATTCTCGAGTAACGCCTTGACTGTCCACCAGCGCGGCAGTACTTCTTCATGCGGACTGACAATGTCTGACATTAACTCATCTGGGTCACGACGCTCGCCAACCCGGCTTAGATCCGGTCCGAGTCTGCCACCGTTGCCACGGATCATGTGGCAGGTGCTACAGCCACCTTTACTTGCATAAAGGGTCTGACCGTTTGAAGCGGAGCCCGGCAGGTTGATATTGGCAGGGTCTGTGCTTAGTGAATCGACGTAAGCTACCAGTTGCCAAACAGTTGGATCCGGTGTGTCTGGGCTTAAGGGAAGCATCGCTGTGCCAGCTATTCCCTCGCGCAGGATTCTATAAATACCTGCAACGGTGCTGGCCCGGGAAAGCCTCCCCGTTAAATCAGGTGCGCCAGTCTCATCGTTGCCTTTTGCGTCTTCACCATGGCAGCGGGTACATTGACGCTGAAAATAACGCTCACCAAGGCGGACATCGACTGCCGTATCGTAAAGGTTTCCTGCATCCTGTGCGGATGCGGCGAAGCCCCATAGGCCAATGACCAGTAGTTCTAATAACAAGGCCAGCTTTAACCACACCCTGAAATTCCAGATCATATTGCCTCCAATTTTTGTTTTTATTGATGGTATCTGGAAGGTTACGAATCTGATAGGCAAAAGTCCAGTCAATCAGTGAAAGCAGTTCCGATGTGTATTGGTTGATTCTCAGCCTAAAACCCACTACCGTTGCGGATACGCGCAATTCAGCACATTATTGAGAGACACGGTTTGCAAGACATATCGCTTTCGGGCGACAGATTAAATGAAGACCAGGCATTGGCTCTGGCTGATTGTGACGACACCGCGACATTGGTTGATGCTGCTGGCGCTCTGCGTGATCAGTATCATCGCAATATAATTACTTATTCTCGTAAAGTTTTTATTCCTCTGACGCATCTGTGCCGTGACGTTTGCCACTATTGCACCTTTGCCCAAACTCCGAAAAAGCTCCCCCAACCGTACATGCAGATCGAGGAGGTGTTGGAGCTTTGCCTACAGGGTGCTGAAGCCGGATGTCAGGAAGCCTTGCTCACGTTGGGTGAAAAACCCGAACTGCGTTATAAAGCGTCACGGCAGGCTCTGGATGACTTAGGGTTTGCCACCACACTGGATTATGTAAACGAGGTAGCGCGAAGAATATTGGCCGAAACGAGCTTGTTGCCTCATATAAATGCAGGCTGCATGACGGGTGATGAGATCGCCGCCGCTCGAAAAGTCAGTGCCTCCATGGGGATTATGTTGGAATCTGCCTCATCGCGGTTGTGTGAGAAGGGTATGCCACATTATGGCTCACCCGATAAAAAACCATCCATTCGGTTAAAAACCATTGATCTGGCAGGTCAGGCTTCAGTGCCTTTCACCTCCGGAATTCTGATAGGAATTGGCGAGACCAGACAGGAGCGGATCGAGTCGCTATTGCTACTGCGTACATTGCATGAGCGTCATGGGCACATTCAGGAAATCATCGTGCAAAATTTCCGTGCCAAACAAAATACCAAGATGGCCCAGTCTCCGGAACCGGATTTGAATGATTTGCTGTGGACAATCGCGGTGACAAGGTTGATTTTTGGAGCCGAAATGAATATTCAGGCACCACCCAATCTTAGTCCTGGTGTATTGCCGCAATTGGTGGCTGCAGGTATAAATGACTGGGGCGGCGTGTCGCCGCTGACACCGGACCATGTGAATCCCGAAGCGCCTTGGCCACACTTGGACAAATTAGCCAACGAATCTCAGGTCGCGGGCAAGTTTCTGGAACAAAGACTGACGATCTACCCTCGATTTGCTGCTAACCCCGAACGCTGGTTGGATTCTGCTGTGCAACTTTCAGTTTTGAACCAAAGTGACGGCAGTGGCTTTGCTCGACGAGACGACTGGACTCCGGGTGCAATTCAGGCGGTTCCTCTCGCAGAGGTTCGGCTGATAGATAAACCGGCAAAGAAGGAATCAGTAACTAGGGATGTTGGAAAAATTGTAGAGAAATGTGTAGCGCAGGCTCCGCTCGAGCTGGACGAAGTTGCCCGATTATTCGAGAGTCGGGGTGCAGATTTTTCTTATATCACCCAACAGGCTGACTTGCTTCGACAACAGGTTAATGGTGATGAGGTTAGCTACGTAGTTAATCGCAATATAAATTACACCAATGTTTGTTATTTTAAATGTCAGTTTTGCGCCTTTTCCAAAGGAAAATTCAGCGAGAACTTGCGTGGACGACCCTATGATATCAGTGCACAGGAAGTTTCCAGAAGGTGCAATGAGGCTTGGGCTCGAGGTGCAACAGAGGTGTGTATGCAAGGGGGCATTCACCCAGATTACACCGGCCAAACTTATCTGGACATAGTACATACGGTCCGCGAGTCCGTGCCCGACATGCATATCCATGCCTTTTCACCGCTGGAGGTTTGGCAGGGGGCTGCCACTCTGGGAATCGGGCTGGAGGAATTCCTGCAACGCTTACAGAGCGCGGGGCTGAACACATTGCCTGGTACTGCCGCTGAGATCTTACATGACGATGTACGCAAACAAATCTGTCCGGACAAGTTAAATACGGCAGAATGGTTGCAAGTCATGGAGGTAGCCCACAAGGTGGGGTTTAATACTACCGCCACTATTATGTATGGGCATATTGATACGCCACAACACTGGGCTAGCCATTTACTGCATGTTAGGCAGTTGCAACAACAAACCGGTGGGTTTACCGAATTTGTTCCACTGCCTTACGTTCACATGGAAGCCCCGTTATATTTAAAGGGTAGATCGCGTCGTGGCCCTAGCTTTCGGGAAGCAATCTTAATGCATGCTGTAGCGCGTCTGGTGTTCCATGGGCTGATTTCTAATATCCAGTCATCCTGGGTAAAGATGGGTGCTGAGGGAGTTAAGGCCTGTTTGAATTCTGGTGCTAATGACTTAGGGGGAACCTTAATGAATGAAAGCATTACGCGGGCTGCTGGTGCCGACCACGGACAGGAATGGTCTCCGGGGTTAATTGAAGAAACCATTCGTAATATGGGAAGAGTGCCTCGAATGCGAAACACGCTGTATGGAAATGTATCTGAGGAACGTCGTAATGCGGCATTCAGTGCTGGGCGACTTGCGGAAATTGAAAACTCATCTGCAGGCAAGTTGCAAACCAACAAACGATTGAATAATCTTGCCCAAGTAGTCTAAAACTATCGATCTGCTGTAGTAAAACTGTGGCTTGCGTCGGAGCTCTAGCATTGTTTGCCTATACTAGCACGCAAACCGAATTGCTCTGGCATGATCGAGGAAATCGGGAAGTATTGAAATATGAAGATAGCAGTAACTGGTGCCAACAGCAGCGTTGGTTTGAATTTGATGACTCATGTTTCTGGAGAGAGTGAGCTCAGCATAATTCCCGCAGTGCGCTCGGCCCGAGCTCTAGCGACACTGCCGGTAGCCTCGCAGGTTGATGCCAACATAATTTCCTATCAAGATGTTGATGAAATGGCTAATTTATTTACTGGCGCTTCCTGTATTGTGCACTTGGCTGGCATTCTTATCGAAGGAAAGGGCTCGACTTATGCAAGTTCCAATATAGCGGCAACCGAGGCGGTGGTTAACGCGGCCCGAAGAGCAGAAATAAAACACCTAGTTTTTATAAGCGTTGTTGGTGCCAGCCTTGATTCGCCAAATGCCTATTTCAGGTCGAAGGCATTGGCGGAGAAAGTCGTGGAGGAGTCCGAGATTTCAGCAACAATCATTCGCACACCCATTTTACTTGGGCCAAATACAGCAGGAGCGCGCTCACTGGTTGGATCTGCAACTAAATCTCGAGCCAAGCTTTTGGGTGGAGGGCGTTATTTTATGCGTCCGCTTGATGTTGACGATTTGAGCAAGGCTATTCTGCAAAGTTGCAAACGCCAGGCTAAAGGTGTAGCGGTGCATGAGTTGGCCGGCCCAGACTCGATATCTTATTGCGACCTAGTCCGACAAGTTGCAAAGTTACTGGGAAAAGATGTGGTCATTGGTACTATACCAATTTGGAGTGCTAAATTAGTTGCAGCAATTAGCAGTCGACTGAAAGGAGGTGGGATTTCACCGACTGTGATTGATGTCATCACGATGGATGAGGTGGTGCAGAGCAATGCAGATGTTGATATTGGTATTGCACTGACTCCCCTAAAAGAAACATTGGAAAAAATATTAACAGTACGGAAACCGTCCTAATGAATGAGTCTGAAACCGAAGAAAGCACAGCATCAGAAAACAACGAGGTAAAAGCTCCACGCAAGTCCAGTGCTTTGCAACGATTTATGTTTCTGGTTCTTACCGCACTGTGTTTTGCGTATTTGTATTATCGCTTGAACGGTGCGGCAATGAGAGAAGGGCTATCGCTTGCTGATTATATGACTGAAGTTTTCGCCAATGTGCAATGGATTCCCTGGTTACTGTTGATGATGGCATATTCAGGTTTCTATTTTGTCATTGATACGTTAGTTGTAACTCGTTCACTTAACTGGTTTATCGAGAAAATTCGATACCGGGATATTCTTCCCATCCGAGCTAGCGCTTATATAATTTCCATTTTCAACGAGCAGATTGGTAAAGGTGCCATGGCTTATTATCTCAATAAGCGAGATCAGGTGCCTGGCTGGGAAGTTGGTTCGGTGATGTTGTTTATCATGTTTTGCGAAATGTTCTATTTATTGGTGTGGGCCGCTATAGGTTATGTATTCAGTCGCGATACGCTACCTGAGGTGTTTGGCCTTATTCCTTACATAGCGGCAGGCGCAGCTTTAGTGCTCTGCTTATGGATACTTTACTTTCAGGGAAAAATATTACCTGATAGTCAAATTCGGAACCGACGCTTGCTGCATGCTTTCAAATTGGCTAGGCCATGGCATTATGGTGCATTCTTTTTATTGCGTTCACCGGCTTTAATTTCTGCAGTTGCGGTTTATACCATTGCTTTACGCCTGTTCGGTATCGAAATTTCTTTTGTTTTATTGTTGGGTTATTTACCTGTGATTTTTTTTGCTGCCACAGTGCCAACTCCAATGCGAGCCGCAGCAATCACATTCTGGGTTATTCTGTTTCCAGAAAATGAGGGGCAAATGGCAGCATTTGGCTTCGTGCAGCACAATTTCTTCATCCTGTTTAATGCGGTGATCGGCTTACTTTTTTGGCGTCGCGCACAGCGGGATCTTTTTATGAATCCCCCTGAAAAGTCGTGAAGTGCTTTGCTGAACATACGCTCGGTTGTCTAATCAAGGGTGGCTAATTTTCTAACTGGCATTCGATTATTGCTGACTATTCCGAGCGCAATGGCTTTCGCACGGCCCGAATACATGTCAGCGTTTTTATTGTTAGCGCTGTTGATTGTTGCTATTGCAACTGACTATTTTGATGGCATTGTGGCACGCAGAGCTAACACGGCATCCGCCAGAGGGCAGATTTTTGACCATTCCACGGATTTTTTGTTTGTCACCTGCAGTCTTGCCGGTGCTGCTTATGCCGGCATTTTAAATCCATTTTTACCTGTTTTTATCGTAGTGGCATTCTCGCAATATGTGCTGGATTCTCATTTTTACTATCGAGAAAAACAACTACACATGAGTTATCTTGGTCGCTGGAATGGTGTTTTCTATTTTGTGCCGTTGTTGTTAATTGCGTTGTCCAGGATTGATATGAATGTGGTAGTCAATGATCTTTTTCTAGGTTTGATAGCCCTATTGGGTTATCTGTTGTTACTGTCTACTGTAGCCTCGATCATAGACAGGGGTATAGCACCACTGAGAGTTAAACACTGACAAACCCCAAGGGGTTAATCAGGGTGGGGAAAATCTATGGGGCTCATGGTTAAGCCAATGCTACATGTCTAAAGTCAAAACCGCAGAAATCTACTACGGGTGGAAAATAATTGCGGCAATTTTGGTTTTACTAACCTTTGCCAGCGGGCTGAGTTTTTACAATCAAGCGGTGTACCTTAATGCGCTTGCTACGAATCCGGCATTCACGGTACGGTCTGTTTCTTTCGCGGTTTCCATTTTTTTTCTCAGCAGTGGTATTGCCGGATTGTGGGTAGCGAAATGGGTGCAGGATTTTGACCCTCGTCTCAGTATTATTGTCGGGGCAGTGATCTCCGGGGGCGCCTTGTCTTCACTCGCTTTGGTGAAGGAAGTCTGGCATCTTTATCTGGTCTATGCCGTTTTTGGAGTTGGTTTCTCCGCCTCGTCCCTAATACCTGCTACTACGTTAGTAACGCGTTGGTTTCAGAAAAATAGAGCTATCGCATTATCAATTGCATCAACCGGTTTGTCCCTGGGTGGGGTGGTTATTACCCCGATTAGCGTGGTTGTTGTTGAGACACAGGGTTTATCCCGGGCGGCTCCGATTTTTGGAATACTTTATTTAATTGGAGTAATACCGGTAGCCTGGATATGGCTTCGACCTAGCCCGGAATCGATGGGATTAAGAATTTATGGTTCTTATGATGCCACGCGGCTCGATACTAGTCTGATTAATCAATCGAAAAAGAATACACCGATTCCAGCGGCGGTCGGTGATACTATGTACACTGATGGAACCTCTTTGGGAAATGCTAGCCGGAATCGCTTTTTCTGGGGAGTCAGTATCGCTTATGTTTTTCTGATGCTGGCGCAAGTAGGAGGAATTGCCCACCAATACGGTTTAGCCAGAGAAATTTTGACTGACGTGCAAACAGCGGCTACGGTGGCAATTTTGCCAATTGCCAGCATTATCGGTCGCCTGATTGGCGGTTGGTTAGTAGAACAAATTTCTATCCGGGTTTTTTCGATTGTGGTGATGGTATTGCAGGTGATTGCGTTGAGTCTGTTAGCCGGAGGTTTCAGTGCTATTAGCTTGGGCATTGGCCTGGCACTATTCGGTTTGACGGTTGGAAATTTATTGATGTTGCAACCGCTGTTAATTGCCGAAGCATTTGGCGCCAAAGACTATGCTCGAATTTTTTCCATATGTAACCTGATGTCGTCATTGGGGACAGCTTCTGGACCCGCGCTGCTTGGACTCATTTTCACGGCGAGTCAAAATCAATATAGCATGCCCTATGCTGTTGCGGCCCTGGCAGGGCTAATCGGGTTGTTTTCATTCGTTAGTGGTGGAGCGATTGAACAGCGGTAGTTTGCGACTTCAGAGGCCGATTTATAATGGTGTGCAAACTGTGTGGTGTTGAGCAACAGCCTTGACAGCTGCTGCAGCGGAATTGGTTACAACTGGTTCCGATTATGATGCTAGAATTGGGTTCGCCATCATAAATTGATACTTGGATTGATACTGAAGCTGGATAGAAATTATTGTGAAGATTTTAATGGTTTACCCACAAATAGATGCTCCCTTGGGAACCAATCATGGCATTGCCTCTCTGGCGGGTGTACTCCACGCCAATGGCCACGAACTGGACCTTATGCATGTATCTGAGAAATATGAGCCTGTGCCAAGCAGTGAAGAGCTTATTGCTTACATAAAACGTACAAATCCGGGGCTAATTGGCTTCTCCGCCATGTCGCAGCAATATGACTGGATTGTGGGCATGAGCAAGGCAATTCGGCTTGAAATGCCTGAATTTGTTCAGGTAATCGGTGGCGTTCACTGCACCATGGTTCCTGATGAAGTACATAAATCCAAATTATTTGATTATGTTTGTGTGGGAGAAGGCGACTACGCCTTACTTGAATTAATGGATGCGTTAGAAAATGGAAAACCAACGCAAATGCTGGCTAATTTCCGATCTTGGATAGGAGATGTCCCTGTAGTTAATCCGGTCGCGCCCTTTCCGGATTTAGATAAACTGCCGCCTCTGGACTATAACGTTTTTGATATGGAAGCAGTTATGGAAGAAACCCGAGGTTGGATGGGGATATTGACTTCGAGAGGTTGTCCTTACAAATGTACCTATTGCTTTAATATTGAAATTGTTGATCAATATATTAAAGACGGCGCGGCAAAAAATGTTAAAGACTTTCTTCGGCATTTTCCTATCGATGTAATGATGAATGATTTGAAAAAACTTAAAAATGAAAATCCGCAAATAAACACATTTATTTTTGATGATGATTTATTTACGCTGAATACTGATTACGTTATTAAATTTTGTGATGCGTATATTGAACATAAAGTTAATATCCCTTTTGTAGTAAACGGACATGTAAACTGTTTCGAAGAAACCGCGGCCAGTGCACTTAAGGCGGCCGGCTGTATTATTGTCAAGTTTGGACTCGAATCAGGCTCTGCTAGAGTTCGCAGGGAAGTGTTAAAGCGCTACATGAAAAACGAACAAATTGTGCGGTCTTTTCATGCCGCCCATGCCTTTGAATTACACAGTTCTGCTTTCGTCATGTTTGGCTTGCCCTATGAATCTCGCGATGAAATTATGGAAACCATAAGGCTCTGTGCAGAAGTGGAAATGGGCAGATTTAGGTGGGCATTATTTTTCCCCTTTAAGGGCACGGCCGGCTATGAAATAGCCAAGCCACTAATAGATGAATCGAAGATGTCAGGAAAAGGGAATTACTTCGATGGTTCCTGTCTAAACTTTGGACCTGAACATGATCTTTTTCTGGATAAGCTAAGCAGCTTGTGTAACTGGTACGTAAATGCTGAAACTAAATGGGACTGTGCGCCGATTTACAGAAAATTGGTAGACAAAGTAGAAGCAATGGATCGAAGCACGTGGCTGGCAGAACGGGATGACCTGGTTGCCTATGACAGAGATTTGTCAGAGGAATTAATAGCTCAAAATAAAATTCATTACACCATCCGTTATTCAAACGTAATGGGCGTAAGGTCAGACTACATTCAACAAGAAAGAGAACAAATGGCAGCGGGTAAGTTGGACCAGGCTGTGGCATACACACTTGATCAGAGCTAAACGCTACCCATGCCCAAATCAGTTAATACCCTGGCTATTCGGTGTCCCAACTGGGTTGGCGATATCGTCATGGCAACTCCCGTTATTCAATGTTTAAAGGAAAACCTCCCTGAAACCAGGCTAATTCTCTGCGTGCGCCCCTACGCAAGGGGAATCCTGGCAGACAATCCCAATGTGGATGCAATCGTTGACTGTGACGACAAGAGCTTTTCTGGGCTCAGGAAGTTACGTCGTGCAATGGAGCATTACAGGCCAGATGCTGGCTTGCTATTGACCAATACAACAAGCTCTTTTCTTGCTTTTAAAATGGCAGGAATTTCTCAAATATATGGTTATAAGAGAAATTTGCGGAAACATTTCCTATCCGGTGGTCCTATCCCGCAAATACTTGGCGGGAAGGTTGTTCCCGAACCAATGCAGGACTATTACCTGAAGCTTTGTGAATTCCTGGGGCTTGTGTTGCCAAATAATCCACGTCCCAGATTGTTTGTGTCCAATGAATTGCAGCAGCATGGCGATGATTTGCTAAAAAACTTTGGTATTAAAAGTACTGATTTTCTCATCGGCATAAGTCCAGGGGGGAGCTTCGGATCTTCAAAGTGTTGGCCTTCAAAATATTTTGCCAGACTTTGCGATTTGTTGCAGAAAAAGTATGCGTGTAAAATTTTATTGCTGGTAGGGCCGGGAGAGGAATCTATTGCGCACAATATAGTAAGTGAAAGCTCGGCAAGTATAATTAGCACAGCGGAGAAAACATTAAATTTAGAAGAGCTAAAACCTACCATCAAACGCTGCGACATTTTAATTACGAATGACATCGGGCCTCGCCACTATGCAGCAGCATTCGATATACCGAGCATCGTGCTCATGGGCCCCACCAATCCTGTTTATACTTCCCGGAACACCGAGAATGCTGTAGTGCTACGGAAAGAGATGTCTTGTTCCCCCTGTCATAAAAAGACTTGCCCACTTGGTCATCATGCGTGTATGCAGGAAATAGTGCCTGATTTGGTGGCTGCAGAAGTTGCAAAGATAATAGCTAGGAATAAAAGTTGAAACCTGAATTTTATATCGAGCAGTGGGGGCAACAAAAAAAGACACCCAACGCAGAATCTTTAGGCTTCCTTGCTGAGCGAATTGCTGCAAATTTTATAGATCGTTATTTTTACAATGACGAATATGAAAGGCAATACATTGATTTACTTTGCGAGATGGCAACTTTTTTTGATGATCCGAAATTAAATCAACTCGCAGCCAACGCAATTTTTGGTACCGTTGTTGAGCGCCTTTGTGACGATTTTGAGGAATTGCAGACCGAAACATATAATCGCTTGATTTCACAGGTAATAGCTAATATTCGCTGCAATCGGAAAGGCAATAAACTGCATAAGCAGCTTAGTAAGATGGGCCTGCACACCGAAGAGGAAATCTACCAGCGAGTAGAAAACAATCGTGTAAAGCTGGATGAAAAATTACCCGATAGTTTTAAACCTCAAAAAATAATCGTTTTGTCTCGAGTAACTATAGGAGCTGATATAGCGGTTACCAGCGTGATTTGCCAACGAGCTACCAGGCTTTTTCCGGAGGCTAGACTCATCATTATTGGTAATGGTAAGTTGGGTGAAGTTATGTCCGATATCCCTAATACTGAGGTTCGGGAGCTACAGTATTCTCGTCGTGGGGGCCTTATAGAAAAATTTAATGCCTGGTTGAACCTGCTCGATGTTATTCATAAAGAGGTTTCCGATTGGAATGAAGAGCAATACCTGGTGCTGGACCCTGATTCCAGACTTAGCCAACTAGGCGTACTTCCAGTGGCGGGCGCTGCTAGCTATCGGTTTTTTAACAGCCGTGGGAAGCCCAGTTATCCCGCTAGGGCATCCATTTCTGAGTTGACTAATGTCTGGCTTAATGCAATTTTTGGAGAAGAAGCATTTTTCTATCCCAAAATTTGGCCCTCAAACCTTAATATTGAGTGTGCGAAGTCATTTATTAATAAGCTTCGGGCATCAGGAGGTCATAAAATTGTTTGCATCAATCTGGGGGTGGGAGGTAACTCAAGAAAACGGCTTAGTGGAGATTTTGAGATAAGTCTGGTATTAAAACTACTAGAGCAGACTCAAGTTAAGGTGCTGCTGGATTTGGGCTTTGGTGTAGAAGAAAGGCAGCAGATGAGTGCGATTATTGAGGAGGTTGCCGCCTCAGGAATTCATGTTGCAAGTAGTACTTTCGCAGACCTCGATGCTGCAGATGTTAAAGCTAGTCTTGTTGGTATCGAATGCAGTATCGGACAAATCGCTGCTCTGATAAGCCAGAGTGACGAGTTTATCGGTTACGATTCAGCTTGCCAGCATATTGCTGCAGCACAGGGTGTGAGAACCTGTACTGTTTTTGCAGGCAGCAATAATGTAAGGTTTATTCGACGTTGGCGCGCTTGCGGGTCAAATTTGAATGAATTAGTTTTCGTTGACACACTTAGTAAATATAGAGAAGTAAACACATCAGAGGTAGTGGCGAGGATTTTGGGGGCACTTAGATCTGCTTAGTGTCCACCCGCTCTAACTTAACCTAAGCCTTATCAAGTACTTTATGAAGTCGGGAGAGAAATAATGAGAAGCACTGCTTTGCTCAAGAAGATGTTTTACTTGTTGGCTGTTGTATCAGTAGCACAAATAAGCTCAGTATCCGGCCAGGTTAATGATAATGCCCGATTAAACCGGGCTATAGAATTGTTGGAGAATGACCAACCCGCTTTCGGTGTACTGTCATTTGATTACTCTTTGAACAATGCGCGCTCGATGTCGCGATCAGGCCTGGATTTCATCATTATCGACATGGAGCATAGTCCTTTCGATATCGAGCGGTTGCGGGAATTTCTTCTCGGTATGACTGACAAGCGGATGATTTTAGAGAAGGGCAATCTGCAGCCAAACGTTGTGCCGTTTGTTCGTGTGCCAGCAAGTGGTGGGCAGGATATTCTTACGCAGGCCAAGCAGGTTTTGGATGTTGGTGTATTTGGCGTGATGTATCCTTCCATCAGCACGAGAGAAGAAGCCGAGATGGTGGTAAGAGCAACACGCTATCCTCAACTCAACGATGCGCCGGATTACGAACCGGCTGGTTTGCGCGGTAGAAATCCTTCTAATGCCACGTGGTATTGGGGTGTTGGCGACTATCATCAACGCGCTGATGTTTGGCCCCTCGATCCAGTTGGTGAACTACTGGCTATCATTCAAATCGAAACACCAGAAGGTGTAGCAAATATTGATGAAATTATTTCTGTGCCTGGGGTAGGAGTCATCTTTATTGGTCCGTCAGATTTGAGTACCGCAATGGGTTATACCAGCCCGGCTGCACCTGAAGTGGAAGCGGCAATTCAAACTGTGCTTGATAGCTGTCTTGCTAGCGGAGTTCCATGTGCCATTACCACAGGGCAGGACACTGTCGAACAACGGATACACGAAGGGTTTCGCTTTGTTACAGTAGGGGCAGATGGGGGGCTATCTGCAGGGACAGCTAATGCGTTGCAAAGGGGTAAGGCAGCTGAAGGTCGATAATAGACCCGGTGTTTTTGAATTCCTAGGCTAGACGGGTTTGCCGCCTCAGGCTTCGGCACTTTGAAGTGCTTCCATAACCAGTCGAGTGAGGGACTTGGTGGCTGCGAATTTAACTTTGTTTAGGGCTTCCACGTAATATTTCAATAGATGAATCGGACAAAGCTGGCTATAAGCTACGTCAAGCTCACATATTATAGACCATTATAAAGGGGATGCTGGAGCATATAGCGCATTTTTATACTTCAATTTTCTTAATCTGAATTACGCAAGTTCAGAACAACGGTATCAGTAGCGTATCAAGGGGATTGTTATGGGGGTTAATTAAATGCTCCATCCCATTGCTGTCTGCGCCTTAGCGCAAGACCCCCCCAATATAACTGGGTACAATATAACCCAAAGCAGGGTTAAGTCGCTTCTGAATTTAGGCAAATAAAACAAATAATTTCTCGCGGACTGGTTTTACGGTAAATTGAGCTACGTTAACGTCAAGTTGGGCCAACAGTTTAATTCAGCCAGTGAGTGGTAAAAGCATGCTAAATTTTCCTCAACCTCCTAAAAGTTATGGGTCGGTATACCTCGAGGATACTGATAAATCACTACCAAAGAAGATTAATCTAAATACGCGGTATGCGATGTTTAGCACAATCGCCACTGGTGGAAAATCATTGATCAAGTCTTGCAAGGATTTACATCTGTGTAGATTTGTTTGTTACAAGACACTGCGCCCTGAATTTGTTGATGATGAAGTTGAACAACAACGCCTGTTGCGTGAGGCGCGAGTTTCGGCAATGTTACAACATCCGAACACGGTGCCTACATACGAATTGGGTCGGGACAGCAAAGGACACTATTATTTTACGATGAAGCTTGTACACGGGTATACCCTGCGAGAGATACTCGATTTTCGCGAGCGTTATGATCTAACTCAATTAGTGGATGTCATTGTTCAAATAGGCCAAGCGCTGGAATACGCACATACCCATGGTGTGGCCCACCGCGATATCAAGCCAGAGAATATTTTGGTTGGTCCTTACGGTGAAGTTTTACTGTTGGATTGGGGCTTGGCTAAAGTATGGAATGCGGATGGGTCTACTGAAGAAGACCTAGTTTCAGGAGACGCATCAGAAGGAGCGTTAACCATTACCGATCATGGAAAGCTGCAGGGCACAGCATCCTACATGTCTCCGGAGCAGATAAACAGAGATCACAGCATCAATCATCGGACTGATGTATACAGCTTGGGTGCAATTCTTTACGAGATACTTACCGGGCGCACTCCTTTTGTTGGAGAGAAAGTCCATCAGGTGATAAGCAGTACACTGAATGATGATCCACTGACTCCAACGGAGATATCGAGTCAACATATGCCAGCTGTGCTAGAGCAAGTGGCAATGCGCTGTTTGCAAAAAGACCCTGACAATCGATTTGACTCTATGGCCCATCTTCTTCGAGAGCTACAACAGGATTGGGCGGCAGATTTAATGCGGCCCGCTTCTAAAATTACCGAGTAGTTGGGCGTTACAGATGCTGCTCTGGGTATAACTAGGTAAATTCCCAGCTCGTTGAATTTACTGTTTTTCTAATTTATAGTCTGCTCAATGTTGATGGAATGAAATTACTCACTGCCCTGGTTGAATGCCAGTTAATAGGGGGATTTGATTGTATTTGTATTGCTCTCTGGCGCCTAAACATCTAAGTTATGCTAATGGAATAATCGACCGTGGCAAAATCGCATTAGAAAACTAAGGTTATTAATGAAGACTAAATTTAAAGATGTAGCTTTAACAATTTGTTTGACGATGCTGATTGGAATCTTTGCGATATCGACAAGTTTGGCTCAAGATGGTGGGGTCATCCGTACACCGGATGGGAAACCGGACTTTAGTGGTATTTGGCAGGCTATAACATCTGCGCACTACAATATTGAACCCCATGCCGCAGAAGGGGGTCCTCACCCCGGGCTTTTTGGCGCGTTGTCTGCTATTCCTGCCGGGCTTGGAATCGTGGAAGGTGGACAAATTCCCTACAATGAACAAAGCCGCAGACAACGAGATGCGAACAGAGCAGCCGCACTGGAGACTGATCCGCTAGCAAAGTGCTTTATGCCTGGTGTCCCCCGAGCTAATTATTTACCATTTCCATTTCAAATTGTGCAATCTCGCGATGTTATTCTGGTCGCTTATGAATTCGCTGAAGCTAATCGCATAATGTATGTGGATCAGCCAGAGCTGGAATCACAGGTAGATGCGTGGATGGGGCACTCAAATGCCCACTGGGAAGGTGATACATTGGTAGTTGAAGTCACGGGTCAAATACCTGATTCCTGGTTTGATCGAGCGGGTAATTTTCACAGCTATGAGATGGTAATTGAAGAGCGTTGGTCGCCCGCTGGTGCGAATGTGATCACGTATGAGGCAACTATTACAGACCTTAATACATTTACCCGCCCATGGAAAGTCAGCTTTCCCCTATACAAGCGATTGGAAGAAAATATGCAGTTGCTTGAATTTAAATGTGCTGAATTTTCGGAAGAATATTTGTATGGCGAGTGGCGCAAAGAGGGCACGCCGATTGGTACCCCCCCGCAGTAGGTAAGCTAGATGAAACAAAAGGGGTAAAAACTGTGACGGTATCCGCATAAATAGCATGATTTTGGGCACATTTTTGGAGAACTTAAGAGAAAAATTGAACAAAACCTTGGTATTGGGAGGCAAGGAGAAGCGGGGAAGAGGTGTTATCCTACAATATCAATAGGTTTCTACCGATCAACAGTAGATGGGTAAGGCCGAAATTCACGAATCCGGCCACCCATTGGCAAATACTTCAATCCCGCTAAGGCAGCAGGACGGACGCTTGCTGGAATAGTTCTGCCAGCGGCTACCAGTTATTGCTTCAGTTTTACGTCCATCTCTTCTTCTGGATCGCCACGAAAGATAATATAACTGATGGTGTCTGTGTCGATCTCGTGCCAGCCATGGGGCATACCTTTTGGGATTATGGCAATATCTCCGGGTTTTACTTTTTGTAATACACCACCGCGAATTTCACCCCTTTCCATAGTACCTAACAAGCTACTTTCGCTGACTTGTTTGTCGATAAATTCGCCCCCAGTCACCATAGTGCCTTCGCCGGAAACCACGTAGTAAATTTCATCCAGAGAGACGTGTGCGATACCTGTTTCAGTAGCAGTGACCTCGACCTTGCTGCGTTGAACGACTGAAACGCCTATATATTCCTCGCCCACATCAATATGGCGCAATACGATATCACTGACGGTTCTACCGGCTTCAAGGTTGACCAACCCTTGTTTTAGAGTTGCATCGACTTCGTCTTTGGTCATGATGGTCGATCCGCCATCTTGTGCAGAGCTTGCTAGCAGCGAAAATCCAGCTACTACGGCCACCATGATTATTTTCATTAATTTTTCCATCTTGTCTCCTTTGACGCACTAAAAAATCGACTATAAGTTTCTTAAGGGTATTGTGTAAGCTGCACAGCTTGGCAGGATTCTGAGTAATCTACAATAATGAAAACGGCACAGATTACCGGTATGACTTTGTTTATTGCCTTTGTAATTCAGCAGCAATCCGCTGCACATCGTCCAGCACTCTCAATAGATTGCCGCTCCACAATAAACCAATATCTGCTTCGCTGTAACCTCGTTTCACGAGTTCAAGCGTGACATTAAGACTTTCAGAAGCACTATTCCAACCTTGGATGCCACCACCACCGTCGAAGTCTGAACTAATTCCAACGTGCTCAATTCCGATAAGTTCAACAAGGTAGTCGATGTGATTCACGAAGTCAGCCACATTAACTGGCGGTGCAATAGTATTTACCTCGCTTATTATTCTAGGGGCAGCCAGTTGGCTAATTTCGTCCATTTGGGAATTATAGATTGCTCGGTCAGCAGCATTCAGCCTGTTCCTTTCTGGAAATGAAAGTATTTCATACCCTAAATCTGCAGCAATGCTTTCATTTAGACGAGACAGGGCTTCGGCATTACGCGTGTTTTTTCCCGCATTCAAGTAGCTTTTGAACGCAACTGTTTGTACTACGCCTCCATTTTCCTTGATTCGTAGAAGCTGTTCATTATCCAGATTGCGACTGTGTTCGCTTACTGCTCGAGCTGAAGAATGGGACGCAATCAGTGGCGCTTGCGTAAGATCAAGCATCTCCATGATGGCCTCTTTAGAGGGGTGTGAGATATCAACCATGATGCCCCATTTGTTCATTTCTAATACAGCATCGCGCCCCATTTGGCTAAGGCCGTTGTGCAACCACACGCCATCTCTTTCTCCAGTATTGGAATCAGAAAATTGGCTATGGCCATTATGCGCCAGCGACATATAGCGGCCGCCACGATCATGAAAATCTTTAATATTGCTCATATCCAAGCCGACCGGATAGGCATTTTCAATTCCGATCATGGCAATTTTTTTACCAGAAGCATTAATTCTCCTTACGTCATCTGAGGTAAACGCAATCTCGATTTGGTCGGGTGCTATTTCTTCAGCCAGGCGGTGTATGGCGTTAAATTTATCGATTGCATTGGCATAGGCTGTAGCGTAACCGGCTGCGTCCAGGGTTCCCTGGCCGGTGAAAACAATAAACCAGGCTACATCCAGCCCACCTGCCTCCATTTTAGGCAGTGTGACTTGGGTATCCAAATCCATAGTGTAGTTATTATTTGGCGTGAAATTGCTGGTGTTAATATCCGCATGGGTATCGAGTGTAATAACCCGCTCGTGAATTCCCCGCACCCTTGCTATTAACGCCTGTTCAGACTCCGTACTTTCAGATTGCTGGGCTGTGGACGTACTATTCGCGCCTGCTATAGGGGTATCTTCGCCACAGGAAAGCAGTAAAGAATAAATAAAGAGTATAACCAGGCGGGGCGAGGAAATTAATAATTTCATAATGGCTCACTGTATCGTTCGGATGGCTAATATAGAGTCCACTGATGTACCTATAGGGTCTTTCAGCAGGTACCAGTATATATTTTGTTGTAGCTAATTTAGCACTTCAGATTCTTAAAATAAATCAGGGTGAGTTAATTCCCAAGTTCGGGCATCGGAACATGAGCTGAATTGCTGAACATTGTGGAATGGTTACTCTGGCTTGCACTGATCAAAACTCTACTTAATACTTAGTTGTATACAGATGCGCTACCTTGCATCAGTACTTTTACAACAGCAAGAAGAAAAAAAGCCCGACCATACAAAGCAGACCGGGCTGTTGATATAAACGCTGGAATTTACTAGTCTAAGGCATCGTAATATCGAATGAAGCCAAAAAACATTTCATTCCAGGTTTGTTCCCCCCACGTAATTTCGATTGTTGGATCCGGGTTGAACGGGTTCATTTCTGAATTGTCGAAAGCACCTTCAAACACCATCTCAGTTCCTGCTGGGACGAATCTGGGTTCGATAAAATCATAAGTTTTTTGCCAGTTGAACTGATAATTTGGCACGTTTAGGATCATTTCCTCGGACCCATCAGGGTACTTCAGAGTGAAACGGGCTTCCTTGCCACGATAGTGCATGTGCGGGCCGACCATTGTGAGGTAAGCGTCATTGCGAAATAACTTGGTGGCGACAAGCTGATGATCCTCAACATTAGCAGGAATGTGCAGGTCCATTATCGCAGCCGAACCGCCTAATATTGCCTGGCGTGGCTCTTCATCATACAAATACAAGCCAATTGAAGAGGCGTCAACAGCCTCTCTACCTGATGTGGTGTAGTGTAACTGCAGCATTAATCCACCACCGACTTCTAACGGATAGCCAGTATCTTTTGGGTATAGATTAAGTTTGTTGCCCGGAGCATAGGCGCCAAGTCCAATTCCCTGATTTAAAATTTCAAATTGATTCACGCCACCAGGGCCGTATGAAAAAGCGATAATATGATGCAGTACGGAAGTATCACCGGGTAAGAATTCAACAGCCTTTACCCAAATGTCATCGTCAATATCCAGGGGTATTTGCAGATTGCGGTATTCCACTACACCGCTAGCTGGAATGGACTGGGAGGGAATTGGTACGATAATATCCGGCTCACCATTTGACCAAGAATTCGATGCGAGTTCGGTCATAGTCAGCGGATCGGAGTCATCATTATTGATTGATCCATTGTCGATCCAGTGAACTAAAGTTTGGGTTTCCTCTGGTGTTATGTGATTTATATTGTGGAAGTTTTTCAGGTAGTCATTGTCAATTTGGCCTGGCGGCATGCGTTTTGTGTACAGGGTTTCCCTGATCATAGGAGACCAGCCTTGTACCATTTGATGGCTGCTCATGGCAAACGGGGCAATACCCCCTTCCTGATGACAAGTCACACAGCGTGCTTCTAGAATCTGGGCAACTTCCCGGGCATAGGAAATACCAGCCGCCTGGTGCACATCGCGCGATTGAAATTGAATCGCACCTCCCTTGCTCACAGTTGCCGCAACCGTGATCTCTTCACCGTCTAGCATGGATTGGAGGGCATCTTGCAGGTAATGGTCTCTGGCTCTGCGGCGAGTGCTGCCCTCGGAAAACCGATCATTAATCGCTCCTCGGTACAGTACTTCTTTGCTTGAAGGGTTGATAATAAGGGCCTCAAAGGCACGGGTAATACCTAACTCTTCCGCTACTAGTTGGGTTTCGTCAATGAGTATGGGGAACTCTATCTCCGCATCTTTTGCTGCAGCGGCGATAATTGCCTTGTCTTCAATTCCTGAGGAATTAATCATGAAAAATTTAATTCGGCTTTCTGCGAAGTGCTCTGCCACCTTGGCTAGGTCAGAAGCAACATCTTCTGCTACCTCGCTACCCCCGTCGTGCACGATCAATACAATGGCGTCTCGATTGGAATAACGAGTCAGCTGATGGTATTTGCCTGTATGGTCGATTAGTGAAAAATCACTGATCCGGTCTGCGGCACTGGCTGAAACATTAAGCAAAGCCGTTAACATAGTAGTAGCTACGTAGTTGACTCGCGTTGATATTTTGGACATTTCTGATTCCCTTGAAATTGAGTGATTGGGTCGTTAGCAGGAAATTTCAGCTGCGGATAATAATTAGTTATTGCCGGGAATGCTTCCTGTAAATTAAAAAGCTTCTCTATTTTGAATAATCAAACAGCGGTTTTATCATTAATCCATAGAAAGCACCTCTGGGAAGAACGGAAAATAGGTGTCAGAGGCACCTTAACTATAACAAAGATGCCTGATAGGCCAGGGTGCTGTTACAATTAAATCTTGATTTTCATTACAAGGGTTTGCTGGCCTTGGTACGATTGGTTGTCGGGTTCAGCAAACAAGTAATATAAAGGTATATTCGATCTATGAGTAAAGTATCAGGCAAGCATCGATCAGAGCAGTGCAATCTGAGTTTCAATTCAGGGTGTTTTCTGCGGGTTCCTTTAGCGTTGTTCTTCATGCTTACAATCAATTCAACAACAGCAAGCGAATTGCATATAACGCATTGCTTGTTCGGGTGTCCAACTGGCGCGTCGCCGAACGCACAACTGGTGATTAGATCGATCTATGCACTTGCCTACAATTACGAGAACAAGGTTGCAGATTGGGTGGCATATAAAGTCAGTGTAGATTCTATTGGGATAGCTACCAGCTTGTCCCGGGAAGCAGTCGAGGACGGCTTTGTTGATGATACTCTCGATGCAGCAGATTTTGGCATTCCAGAGGAGGATAACGACTTGGGTCTTTCAGCTTTCGTGCCAATGGTTAGTTTTGCAGGCACGCCGTATTGGAGTGACGTTAATTATTTGACAAATATTGTGGCTCGTAGTTCTGCCCTGAACAGGGGAGCCTGGTATGGGCTTGAATGGGCAGTGAGAAATCTGGTTAATCGTGAAGGGCCAATTTATGTATTAACCGGGCCAATTTTTCGTTCGGAAAGTGAACCCCGGCAATTGCCAACAAATATGCCACATAGGGTGCCGGATGCATTTTATAAAATACTTATTTCTGAACAAGGCAGTAATTCGACGTTTATATTTGAACAGGATTTGCCAATACATATACACCACTGTCAACAATTAAGCTCTGTTGAGGAAGTTGAGGAATTAACCGACTTGGATTTCTTTCCTGCACTGGGGCAGCTTCCCAATGAAAGCCTGGAACAGGAACTGGGATGTAATTGATTCTTCAGCTGTCTCTGGTTTCGGAAATAAGTACAATCGTGAATGGTAGTTTGAGACTGCTCAGACTCATTTTTACAAACTAAAGGCGAATTGGTGCCCTGTTATTTTAGGGCAAATGGGGTAAGGAATTATGAAAAGCAGAATTTTGCTGTCCTTAGGAATACTCTCTATTGTTGTTACCAGTTTCCACTGGGTGATTGCACAGCAAGCCCCGTCAGTGTGGGATGGCGTGTTTACCGAGGAACAAGCTAGGCGAGGCGAAGTTGCCTATGGGGAAAGTTGTTCTGAATGTCATGGTGCGTCTCTGGCTGGGATTGATATGGCCCCCGGGCTGGCCCAGGGAGATTTCATATGGAATTATGATGGAATGCCTGTGGCAACCTTGTTTCAACGCATTCGAGACACCATGCCTTTGGGCAATGCCGGGGCGGTCAGGCGTTCGGAAAAGGTAGATATACTCGCCTTTGTCATGGAGAAGAATACATTTCCAGCGGGAAGTGAAGAGCTGCCCAGCAGAAACTCAATACTCAGCGGGATAACCTGGTTAGCCGTGAATCCAAATTAGTCTATTTATTGATGGGCATTAATTACTCAAGCAACAAAAAGGCCAGCAAATGCTGGCCTTTTTTTATCACGAAACAAAAATCAATTCAGTTCATTGGCTGGCCATGGTGCACCTGATCTTGCGGTGCTCAATGGGAGTAAACCTTGATTTAGAAATTTCTGCACCCGCTTTCCTTCGTACGTCTCGGTAGTGTAAAGATCCCCTTTGGAGTCAGATACAATGCTGTGAGGCGCGAAGAAAGTGCCAGGCTGCCTGCCGCCCTGACCAAATGTGCTGAGGACTTCAAGTGAGTCTCGATCAAGGATATGCACTTTCATATTGGAGCCATCAGCAACAAAGATGAATTCCTGATCCGCATCCCTGGAAAAAGTAATATCCCAGGTTGAACCTGACAGCGTCAATGGAGCCACCAAGGCTTCTTTGACGAAAGTTCCATCTGGGCGGAAAACCTGAATCCTGTCTGCCCCTCTGTCACATACATAGATCAGGTCATCAAGTGAAGGCTCCGCGCAATGCACCGGACCAACAAATTGCTGAGGAAGCGTCTCGCCTGGTGTATAGGTCACTCGATCATCAGAGGGGCGGTTACCATAAGCACCCCAATAACGCTTGAATGCCCCTGTTGATGCATCGACTACTGCTACTCTTTTATTGCCATATCCATCCGCAAAATACATCTCATTAGCTGCAGGATAAAAGGCAATTTCTGCGACACGCCCGTAGGAAGTCTGGCTATTACTGTTTATATCTTCGCCAGGGATACCAATCTCTCTTACGAAGGTTCCATCACGAGTAAAGACCAATACATGGGAATCACCGCCCCCATTTCCGCCAATCCAGATATCGCCATTAGGTGCTATCTCTAACCCATGGTTGGACTCAGGCCAGGTATAGCCTTCACCAGGGCCTCCCCAGGCATTTATAAGATTACCTTCGCTGTCAAATTCGATAATGGGCGGAGCTTGGGTGCAGCACTCGGCTCTGCCTGAATTCAGGGCAATTTCCTGATTCATAAAATTGCTGTCTTGGGTCCTGTGTACGATATACACATGATCTCGCTCGTCCACCCCAACGCCGATGGCGCGTCCAAGTACCCACTGATTGGGTAATGGCTGTGGCCAATAGGGGTCCACAATAAATTGCGGTGCCAGTCGATCATTATTCGCTGCAATGGCGTTATCTTGTAATCGACTTTGACCAAACCCGAGAGATAGCAGGAGGGTAATGGCTACAGCAGAATAGATTATTCTTTTTGTTGTGATTTGCATAATATTGTCCTGAATAGCTATTGAATTTAAGAAACTAGTCCTAACAAACATACACTAGCATCTATTGAGCGGGGGGGTAAACAGGAATTCACAAATTTCAGGGTGAAATAGACGAATTACCGGCGGTTGTGCATGGGGCCAAAAAAAGCTGCATCGAAGTGCTTCGACACAGCTTTTTCTTAGATCCAGATGGCGCAGGAGATATGGGCTAATTATAGCTCGTCTGCAGGCCAAGTAGGTGCGCGGTCTCGAACAGTTACAGGGCGCATTCCCTGGAACAGGAATTTCTGCACACGTTTACCTTCATAGGTCTCTGTAGTGTAAAGATTGCCTTGCAAATCAGTAGCGATACTGTGCGGGGCATAGAATAAGCCAGGCTGTCTGCCGCCATCTCCAAATGTATACAATACTTCCAGCGACTCACGATCTACGACGTAAATCTTGAAGTTCTGACCATCAGCAAGATACAGGAATTCTTGCTCAGTATCTGCTGAAAAGGAGATATCCCAGGTGGAACCCTGCGAAAGCGTGGCGGGTGTGAACTGGGCTTCTTTCACGAAGGTACCGTCAGTACGAAATACCTGAACGCGGTCCGAGGTTCTGTCACACACATATACTAAACCGTCATTAGAGGGTTCTGCACAGTGCACCGGTCCGGTGAATTGCTGTGGCAGTGGTTCACCGGGTGTATAACGCAGGCGATCGTCAGATGGCGTATTGCCGTATGCACCCCAGAAGCGCTTAAATGCGCCGGTAGCCAGGTCGACGACTACAACCCGCTTATTACCGTAGCCATCGGCTATGTAGGCTTCGCTGTTGGCACCATCAATGCCGATTTCTGCGACTTGGGAAAAGTGAGTGGTGCTGTTGCTGTCACGATCATTACCTGGTTCACCTATGGTACGGATGTATTCGCCGTCACGGGAAAATACCAGTACGTGTGAGTCACCGCCACCATTACCACCTATCCACACATCACCATTAGGTGCCACGTCAATGCCGTGGTTGGAGGCAGGCCACACATAGGGGGCGCCTTCGACTGCACCGCCCCAGGCGTTGACCAGATTTCCATCAATATCAAATTCAAGAATTGGTGGCGCGGGTGTGCAACACTCCGAAACACCTGCAAACAGACCAATTTCCGTGTTCATGGAAAACATTTCCGCCTGGTCCCGGTGAACCACAAAAATATGGTCTCGTTCATCAACATCCACACCAATAGTTCTGCCCATCACCCAGTGGTTGGGTAAGGGTTTGGGCCACAAAGGATCAACTAGAAATGCGGGAGCCAGCACATCATTATTCGCCGCTGCTGCTGGTTGCTGCATACTGAACTGGCCCACGCCGAGTGCAACCAATGCTACGAGTAAGGTAGTACCAATAATTAGTTTTAATTTTGTCATTCTCATTTCCCTCTACATGCCCATTTCCCGAGCCATATCACTTTCAGAGCAAGCTGGCAGTATACTCACTTCCACCTAGGCAGTATACTCGCAACTTATTTGTAGTGGATGTGTCTGTAAAAATTTGTCACATAACTCAAAATCCTTGCTGTCACTAGTGATTAGGAAGTTTTCCGAATTACTAGTGATTCCCGAATTGTCCAATTATCAAAATAAATAGTAGTAAACTATGAATATAAGTCATCGAACAACTACGTTCTTCGCTTACTCCAAACTGCTGCAGGGATTGGCTCTAGTCTCGCTGTTATTGCTCTCTACATTCAGTTCGGCCCACGATATTCCATCCCGTGTCACTGTATATGCATTTGTCAAACCGGAGGGAAACCAGCTAACGGCAATACTTAGAGTGCCTATGGAAGCTTTTGGTGAAATTAGTTTCCCGTTACGCGGCCCAGGCTATCTGCAGTTCTCTGAAGCCGAGTTCGCGCTACGTGACGCGGCTCAGGTGTACATTACCGAATCCATGCATTTTTATGAAAATGAGGTTGAGCTTACGGATAAAGAGTTGCTGGCGACCCGGGTTTCACTTCCTTCGGATCGATCCTTTACCAGCTACGAGGATGCACTCGCTAACGTCCAAAGCCCGCCTCTGGGTGATGATGTGGATATGTTTTGGCGGCAGGGAGTGCTCGATGTGCTGGTGCGGTACTCGATTGACTCTGAAAGCTCTGATTTTTCAGTTGACCCACAATTAGGAACGTTATCCAGTGCAACCACGACGGTGCTTCGATTTATTTTGCCGGAAAATGGCGCCGAGCGTGTATTTAACTACCTTGGTAACCCTGGGGTAGTGTTACTGGATCCGCGCTGGTATCAAGCAGTTTATCGCTTTATCAAAATGGGCTTCGTGCACATTCTGGAAGGTGCTGATCATCTGTTGTTCCTATTTTGTTTGGTAATTCCGCTGCGGAGTATTCGCCGTCTAATTCCGGTGATTACTTCGTTTACTATAGCCCATTCTATCACCCTCATAGGTTCGGCATTTGGTGTGGCGCCCAATGTGATCTGGTTTCCAGCTTTGATTGAGACGCTGATTGCCCTTTCTATTGTGTATATGGCTTTTGAGAATATAGTAGGAGCAAAACTTGAGCATCGCTGGCTGGTGACATTCGGCTTCGGTTTGATCCATGGGTTCGGTTTTTCATTTATGTTCAGCGATACGCTGCAATTCGCCGGGGGACACTTATTTTCATCACTGTTGGCCTTCAATGTCGGTGTTGAACTGGGGCAGCTCATGTTGCTTGTGTTGGTTGTTCCTGCTTTGAATTTGTTGTTTAAGGTTTTTGTTAAGGAACGGGTTGGCACTATTTTGATTTCAGCTCTGCTTGCCCACAGCGCATGGCATTGGATGCTGGATCGCGGCGACCAGCTTAATCAGTATCAATTTCAAATGCCGATCTTTGATTCATTGTTTTTCGCTGCACTGATGCGTTGGGGGATGATGACAATCATTATTGCCGGGGCTATCTGGGTCATGTTTGAGGTCTTCAGGCGTTTTTCGCTAATTGGTGTTGGTAGTCAATATCGGATGCAGGAAACCGTGACCTCCGGCGATTAGGTGGGCAACCATTTAGACTGTTCAGCTTGAGTGTCTTGCTTCCTTTATACGTGTGCCAGGATGCTGATGCTACTTAGGGTGCCCTGATCATTGGGCAACTTACCAATTGATAGTTGATTTTATATCCGTCCATTTACACAATTAATTGGAATCATCCGATATGAAGCGATTGCACTGGATGGCAGTTTTGCTGCTTGTTGGCGCATTATCCGCGGGTGCGAGTGGTGCGCCTAACAGGATTGGCGATTTCGGGTTGTTAGACAGTGATGGCAACTTTCATCAACTTAGCCGCTATCGAAATAAAGAGGCGTTGGTAATAATGTCCTTTGCGGACAGCTGTAATTCAATTGACTCTTTTCTCACCCAATTCAAAGCCAAACAATCGGAGTGGGAAGCAAGAAATGTTGACTTCTTGCTAATCAATTCTTCAGTTGAGCTTGATCTGGAAAATGCTCGCAGCGCAATAGCAAGACGGCAAATCGATATTCCCTTGCTGTTGGATGACGCTCAGGTCGTCTCGGAAACATTGAATTTGTCGAAGGCTGGCGAAGTGGTGGTGCTTGATCCTGAGAGCTTAGCCCTGATTTATAGGGGTCCGTTGCAGTCTCAGCTTGACGAATCTCTGTCGGCCGAGGTAGCAGGAACCGCAGATAGCACTTTGATTGTAGAAGCAGCAGGCTGCGCTCTTGCCTACCCAGTTAAGGATTTGCATGCAGAGACCACACCCGATTATGCAACTGAAGTCGCTCCTATAATTACCAAGCAGTGTGCCACTTGTCATCGAGAAGGTGGAATAGGGCCATTCGCTATGAACAGTCATTTAGTGCTTCAGGGTTGGTCACCTATCATTCGAGAGGTATTGCTTACCAAACGTATGCCACCGGCTCAGGTTGATCCGAATATTAGTCATTTTTCCAATGCTCGCAATTTGAGCAATGAAGACCTGCAAACTCTTGTCCACTGGATTGATGCAGGTTCTCCTCGCGGAACCAATTCCAGCGATCCATTAACCGAATTAGAGGCCCCACACTGGAAAACCTGGACACTAGGCCAGCCTGACTACATCGTTAAGGCGCCTAAGATGGAAGTTCCAGCCACCGGTGTGCTTGATTACATCAATATCGCTGTAGATCTCCCGTTCGAAGAAGACAAGTGGGTGCGCGCAGTACAATTTATTCCAGGTGATGAGTCTGTACTCCACCATTTGTTAACTTATGTAACTGCACCGGCAGAAGAATTTGATGGCGATAAAACCAATACAGGGTCCATCGCTACTCGTTTCCTTGAGGGCTACGCCCCTGGCAAGGTTGATGCCATGGTCTTTCCTAACGGGACTGGCGTTTTTATTCCTAAAGGTCACAACTTGTCCATGCAGTTTCATTTTACCAGCAATGGCTTAGTTGCTACCGATGAAACTTTGCTGGGTCTATACATGTATGAAGAACCGCCTAAGTATGAGAGCTTCACGCAGCCGGTATCTAGTCGATTTAGAATTCCTGCCTATGCTCAGGATCATAAAGCATCTGCTACCTATGTTTTCGAGGAAAACATCGTCGTTACTGGTCTTCGGCCTCATATGCACTTTCGTGGTAAAAACATGAAATTCACAGCAGAAGCGCAGGATGGCACCCTGACAGATTTATTAAGTGTGCCTAATTACAGTTACGCTTGGCAACCAACCTATATACTTGATAAGCCGATGGCATTGCCTGCAGGAACCAGGGTACATGTAAGTGGTGCATTCGATAATTCTGAATTTAACCCCGCTAATCCGAACCCTAGCCACGAAGTGACATTTGGATTGCAGAGCTCGGATGAGATGTTTATCGGGTATTTGACTTATCACACAGCCAAACCAAGCAATTGATAAGGCAGCGCAGGCAATTCAGATAGCTACTGCTTGAGTGGGTGCTTTATTTGTTCGTGTCAGAGAATTGATAGCAGGTTGGGAATTTCAGGTAACCAGCGGAAAATAGTTTGCCCGCATTTGTTGTGTATTCGGCATGTAAGTTGATATTATGCGACGATTGGGATTGATAATAATAATTCGGGAGAGTGCTTTATGTCCTCGGTATTTATCGTAATTTTCGGCCTGTGCGGTTTTTCATTTGGTTGGTTTGTTTACTCCAAATTCATTGCTGAAAAAATCTATCGGCTGGATCCAGACTATGTTACTCCTGCGGTCCGGATCGATGACGGTGTGGACTATGTGCCAACTAATAAATTTGTGCTCTGGGGAGCGCATTTTACCGCAGTAGCCGGTGCAGCACCGATTGTGGGTCCCGCTATAGCGGTCTACTGGGGATGGGTGCCTGCTTTGCTTTGGGTAACCTTTGGCTCGATATTTTTCGCCGGTGTTCACGATATGGGTGCGCTTTGGGCAAGTACTCGACATGGCGCAAAGTCCATTGGAGCGCTATCGACAGATGTAATAGGCAAGCGTGCTTCGGCTTTGTTTATGGTCATTATCTTCCTGTTGTTGGTGCTAGTTAACGCTATGTTCGCCACCATCATTGCAACTGACATGGTCATTTTTCCGTCTTCCGTTTTCCCCGCCTGGGTTGCAATCCCTGTGGCAGTGGCCATTGGCGTCTTAATTCGAAAGAAATACAATTTATTGCTTATTTCAATTATTGGCGTGAGTATTCTTTATTTCTCAATTTACATCGGCAGTGTGATGCCCATGGAATTGCCCGGGGATATCTTTGGTCTTGGACCGAACGGTAACTGGATCATCTTGTTATTTGTTTATGCCGGTATCGCTTCAATGCTACCGGTTTGGCTGTTGCTACAACCGCGCGACTATATCAATGGTGCTCAACTGGTGTTGGGTCTATTGGTACTATACTCAGCTGTATTTATTGCCCTGCCAGAAATATCAGCACCGGCATTTAATTCAAATCTTGCTGAAGGCACACCCCCGTTGTTCCCAATTCTTTTTGTAACAATCGCCTGTGGCGCGCTTTCAGGGTTTCACGGGATCGTGTCCTCGGGCACCAGCTCCAAGCAATTGAGTAATGAAAAAGACGCGCGTTTTGTAGGCTACCTTGGGGCGCTAGGCGAAGGTTCTTTAGCATTGATCACCATTGTTGCGGTTACCGGTTCGCTTTATGCCGCCACTGGATCAGACTGGAGCGCAATCTATTCGAGCTATTCTGGTGGGCCGGGACAGGCTGGGTTCATTGACGGAGGTGCCATCCTAATTTCTACGGGCTGGGGAATACCTATAAGTTTTGCCCAAACTATGCTTGCAGTGATGGTAGTACTGTTCGCTGGCACGACAATGGATGCCGGATTACGACTACAACGTTATATCATTCAGGAATGGGGGAATATTTATAATATTAAGGCCCTGAAACACAATATTCTCTCTACTTTGCTAGCGATTGCCGCGTGCTTGATGCTGGCGTTCGGAGTCTCTGCCGGGGGCTACCCAGGTGATGGCGGTGCTTTGATCTGGCCTGTATTCGGAGGAACTAATCAAATCTTGGCTGCGATGACACTGATGCTTATTTCTGTCTACCTTCTGCGGTTGGGCCGATCTCCAAAATTCATTCTGGCACCGATGATCTTTATCTTCGCCATGGCATTTTGGGCATCTGCCTGGTATATCGTGCAGCATTATCTAGCTGGACAATGGGTTCTGGTAATAATAGAAGTTCTGGTAATGATCACCAGTATCATGGTTATGCTGGAAGCGTTGTCAGTAATGTCGAAACTAAAGCGCGGCGAAATAGCGCTGGATAAGACTGATTCTGACAGTGATGCCGTAACCACAGGCGAATGATCGGGCTTTAGTAGCTGGCCCTAATCAAAAAGGAGCGTAGAATTAACGTGTCATACACGTAATTCACGCTCCTTTTTTTGAATTATGGAGAGGCAATAGTTAAATATCGTGTCTCCCAAGTTTAATCTCGATGCAATATACCAGCAGAATTTAATGAAAACTGACGAATTGCAGCAACATCTCTCTCCTGAGGTCGCAGCAGAAATCCAATCTGTCTATTGGTATGACGAGATAGATTCCACTAATCAGGAAGCTATCCGAAAAATACGCGCGGGCGAATTAAAGAAAGCTTTGATTATTGCAGATTCGCAAAAGCAGGGGAGTGGAAGAAGGGGGCGTAAGTGGATTAGCCCTGCTGCAGCTGGTATCTATATGTCGTTATTGTGGCCGGTACAGGGGCCTTCGGCGGCACTACAAGGATTAAGCCTTGTAACTGCTCTGAGCGTAAAAACTGCATTGCAGGAATTAGGTATTAACGGCCTAAAGTTGAAATGGCCGAATGATGTATTGTTTGAGGGGAGCAAACTAGCTGGCATACTACTGGAGTTGCAGAGTGGTAATTGGGGGCTGTGCCTGGTAATCGGAATTGGAGTCAATGCCTGCCTGAACCCTGCAGACCGGGCTAAAATTGATAGGCCGGTTACAGACATTGCATCGATTTTAGGAAGCGACGTGGACCGGAAGGTAGCCATAGCCGGTATATTGGATGTACTTGTCAAAAATGTGCATCGTTTTGAGGTAGAAGGTTTTTCACCCTACCAGCAAGAATGGAATCATTCTGATTGCTTCTATAATAAGTCGGTTGATATTTGCCATGGAAAGGTTCAGATGACTGGAAAGTCTGAGGGCGTTGATGAAACTGGGGCCCTCATCTTACAAACAGCAAGTGGAAGGGAGTTGATTACCGGTGGAGAAGTCTTCCCTACGGTGCGAGCCACGCCCCTGGGAGCTGCAACGTGATTTTGGAATTGGATGTTGGCAATAGCCGAATTAAATGGCGGGTACTTGATGCCAGCTGTAATAGTGAGGTTGATTCAGGTGCGGCAAATGACTTGACCGAGTTGACTAATAAGATTGGCAATGGACCAGTAATAACCGAAATCCGAGCGAGCATTGTGCGAAATTCCCACATACGAGATCAGTTAGTGGCTTGGGCTGGGAAAACGGTGCGGGTCCCGATCAGTATTGCGAAGGTGAGCCGAAGCTGTGTAGGTGTAACCAATAACTATGAAGATATAAGTCGATTGGGCATTGATCGATGGCTGGCCATGCTGGCAGCGTATCACCGTGCACAGACCGCTTGTGCCATAATCGATTGCGGGACTGCACTTACTATTGATGTGCTTGATGCATCTGGTCAACATGCTGGAGGCTATATTGTTCCTGGACTCAGTCTTATGCGTGACAGTTTGGAATTAAATACGGGAATAAAGCTGGATTCTACTACTGGGAATCTTTCAACGGAGTACGGGCATTCGACAACGTCGGCAGTTCACAATGGAACATTTTTTGCTTTGTTGGCGCTAATTCGAAGCTGTGTTCAGGCAGCAGATGGGCCTAGTAAGCGATTGGAAAAAGTCTATCTCACCGGCGGGGACGCAAGTTTATTTGCAGATGGGCTGGCAGTTGGCGGATTGCTTGTAGAGCTTGTGCCAACTCTTGTGCTGGATGGACTCGTATTAGCCTGCCCCGGGAAAGGCGCGGTGGAGGACTAAAATATGCGATATATAGCAGTATTTTTGTTACTCGCTAATGTGGTCTACTTTTCCTGGAATCAGTACACAGCACGTGATGCTGCATTAGGGCCAACTCCAGTGACTATCCCTCCAATAAACAATGGATTGAATTTGCTGAGTGAACGCAATGGTTCTGTCGAATTGCCGGAGGCTGGTGTGGCTCAGGCAGCGGTTGTCTCTGGCTATTGCGCATTGGTTGGATTATTTCGAAACCTAGATGATGCCAATTACTTCATGCTCGGAGCCCAGAAATTGGGTATTGATACAGAATTGAAGCTATCCGGTGAGCTGCTGAGTCCTCAATACCGAGTCTATATCCTACCACTCTCTTCTCGGGAAGAGGCGACTTCCACTCTTATTGGATTAAATGAAGAGCTAAGGGATGCTGAGTTAGCCATAGAGAGTTATTTGATTACTCGTGGTGAATTGGGCAATGGCATTGCATTGGGTGTGTTTGATCAACTCTCGAATGCTGAAGGTGTTCAGTCGCAGGCTTTGGAACTTGGTTACAGCCCGGAAATCGGTGAAATACCCAGAGCCGACGGCGATATTCGGGTTCAATTAATGCTTGATAATCAATTTCCTTTTGAAACGGATCAATGGCTAGAATTGACGCGAGATAGACCCTATCTCACACAGGTAGAAAATCTCTGCGAAACGATTGCACAAGGACAATAATTCCCATAAAATGCCGCCTCTGATAAAAGAGCCAGGGTTTTGACCCTTTGGAGCTCTTTTGGGAGGGGTTCCCGAGTGGCCAAAGGGATCAGACTGTAAATCTGACGCGAAAGCTTCGGTGGTTCAAATCCACCCCCCTCCACCATCTAGGAACTATGGCGGGTATGTTTCTAGGCGGCGGGTATAGTTCAGCGGTAGAACCCCAGCCTTCCAAGCTGGTTGCGCGGGTTCGATTCCCGCTACCCGCTCCAGTTTTACAAAGAAATTGGAACAAAGTAAGAAAGATACAGGCTACCTGAGTAGCTTGGATTGAGCTGAGATTATTGGAGATTGGCTCGCATAGCTCAGGCGGTAGAGCACTTCATTGGTAATGAAGAGGTCTCCGGTTCAACTCCGGATGTGAGCACCATTCATGTGGAACGCCGGCTTTGAAGCGGGTTTCAACTAAGATTTGGGAATTGAAACTAGAACTGATTTTGTAACACAGTTAAAAGAAATAGAGGCAGTCGAAAATGGCGAAGGAAAAATTCGAGAGAAAGAAGTTACACGTAAACGTAGGCACAATCGGTCACGTTGACCATGGCAAGACAACGCTGACTGCGGCTTTAACGCGTGTTTGCGCAGAAGCCTACGGTGGTGAGGTGCGTGATTTTAGTCAGATTGATAATGCGCCAGAAGAAAGAGAACGCGGCATTACCATCGCGACATCGCATGTAGAGTATGATTCGGCCAACCGCCACTATGCCCATGTTGACTGCCCAGGTCACGCAGATTATGTGAAGAATATGATCACCGGTGCGGCGCAGATGGATGGCGCGATATTGGTTGTATCCGCTGCAGACGGCCCTATGCCGCAGACTCGCGAGCACATACTTCTGTCACGTCAAGTGGGCGTGCCGTACATTGTTGTGTTTATGAACAAAGCGGATCAGGTAGATGATGAAGAACTGCTTGAATTAGTAGAGATGGAAATTCGTGAGTTATTGGATACTTATGAGTTTCCTGGTAACGATACCCCCATAATAATTGGGTCTGCACTCAAGGCGCTGGAAGGTGATACATCGGATATTGGTATGCCGGCGGTACAGAAACTGGTTGAGACACTCGATGAGTACATACCCGAGCCGGTTCGAGATATTGAAAAGCCATTTTTGATGCCAATTGAGGATGTATTCTCCATCTCAGGTCGAGGGACAGTTGTTACCGGTCGAATTGAGCGCGGTATAGTCAATGTTAGTGACGAGATCGAGATAATAGGAATCAGGGATACAGAGCAGACTACCTGTACGGGCGTTGAGATGTTCCGTAAGTTGTTGGACGAAGGTCGGGCAGGTGAGAACGTAGGCGTACTGTTGCGTGGCACCAAGCGTGAAGACGTGGAAAGAGGCCAGGTATTGGCCAAGCCAGGATCGATCACACCGCACACGAAGTTTGAGGCCGAGGTGTATATATTGAGTAAGGACGAAGGTGGCCGTCATACGCCATTTTTCAAAGGCTACCGTCCTCAGTTTTACTTCAGAACAACGGATGTGACTGGCGCGTGTGAGCTACCCGAGGGCGTTGAGATGGTAATGCCTGGAGATAATGTGAAGATGGAAGTCAGTCTTATCTCTCCGATAGCGATGGAAGAAGGGCTCCGTTTTGCGATTCGGGAAGGTGGTCGAACCGTTGGAGCAGGTGTTGTAGCTAAGATCATCGAATAATAACGGTATTACAGTAATTATTGAGCAGGAATGTCCGTAATGGAAGTTTCGGCTTATTCATTTTTTTATATTCTAAGCATTTGGTATTTATAGGTATTAATAATTCAAGTGATTTTGAGAGAAATCGAAGGCCAGTAGCTCAATTGGCAGAGCAGCGGTCTCCAAAACCGCAGGTTGGGGGTTCGATTCCCTCCTGGCCTGCCATATCAGGCAGAGTCGCGGGCATTTGAGCCTACCGTCATTAAATGGTTAAAGATAAACGTAAATTTTTATGGCTGAAAAAATAGAAAGCAACGAAAATAATCTCGATTGGATTAAATGGGCCGCAGTGGCGGTTATCGTGCTGGCTGGCGTTTACGCAAACTCGTATTTTGCAGCTGAATCGGTACTTCTCAGAACAATTGGATTGTTGGTGTTGGCGGGCGGAGCCGGATGGATTGCGGCTCAAACCACAAAAGGCCGTGCGTTTGTAAATCTGTGCCTGGAAGCACGCATTGAAATTCGAAAGGTAGTTTGGCCCTCTCGAGAGGAAACGACACAAACCACAATCGTGGTTTTGATTGTGATTTTTATTGTGGCCCTGATCTTGTGGCTGCTTGATTGGGGGTTGAATGGCGCGGTGTCGGCCATCATTGGTTAGAGGTATCAAATGGCTAAACGCTGGTATGTGGTCCACGCTTATTCGGGCTATGAAAAGAAAGTAATGCAAGCGCTGCATGAGAGAATCAGTTTATCTGGTATGGATGACTACTTTGATGAGGTGCTGGTTCCCACCGAAGAAGTGTTGGAAATGAGGGGGGGTCAAAAACGAAAAAGTGAGAGAAAATTTTTTCCGGGCTATGTATTGGTTCATATGGAGCTTAATGATGACACCTGGCATTTAGTAAAAGATACGCCACGTGTAATGGGCTTTATTGGTGGTACTGCTGAGAGGCCTGCTCCAATTACTGATAGCGAAGCAATAAAAATTCTTCAACGCATGGAAGATAGTGAAGAGAAGCCTACACACAAAATTATTTATGAGCCAGGTGAGCTGGTTCGTGTTACCGATGGGCCATTTAATGATTTTACTGGCACCGTTGAAGAAGTTAATTATGTTAAAAGTCGCTTGAGGGTCGCGGTACTGATTTTTGGGCGTTCTACCCCGGTTGAGTTGGAATTTGGCCAGGTGGAAAAGAGTTAAGTACCAGAGCGTGTTTTGCCAGGCCAGATTGCCTGCCGGCGAAGCACTGAACTAAAAAGCCGCACTTTAATCGTTGCTGAATAAAGTGCGCCGGGGAGTTTCAATGCCCTGAGATCGAAAACTTTCAAGCTGGATAACCAGCACATTGCAAGTTTTAGCGAATTATCGATATAGATCTCAGCCATTAAAACGATCGTACCCAAAGGAGAAGACAATGGCTAAGAAAGTCCTAGCTTATATTAAGCTACAGGTTGGTGCTGCAAAGGCTAACCCGAGTCCGCCAGTTGGTCCTGCATTGGGTCAGCATGGTGTAAATATCATGGAATTTTGCAAGGCATTTAATGCCCAAACTCAAGGCGTAGAACCCGGTTTACCCATCCCTGTGGTAATCACCGTTTACGCTGACCGCAGCTTTACCTTCATTACAAAGACTCCTCCGGCGTCAGTCTTGCTTCGCAAAGCTGCGGGGTTGCAGAAGGGAAGTGGCAGGCCGAATACGGAAAAAGTAGGTAAGGTCAATCGTGCCCAATTAGAAGATATTGCAACTCAGAAGATGGCAGACTTAACCGCTGCAGATATGGATGCGGCCGTGCGGACTCTGGCAGGAAGCGCTCGTAGTGCGGGCATTGAAGTGGAGGGGGTAGAGTAATGGCCAAGCTATCTAAAAGACGTAAAGAAATGGTAGAAAAAGTAGAGGCAGGTAAATTCTATTCGATAGAAGAAGCTGTTGCTCTGCTCTCTGAATTCGGTTCCAAGAAATTTGCAGAGTCAATCGATGTGTCGGTAAATCTTGGGGTTGATCCCAGAAAATCTGACCAGGCGGTTCGGGGTTCGACCTTATTACCTAGCGGAACGGGCAAAGACGTTCGGGTCGCTGTATTTGCACAGGGCGAAAATGCTGACAAAGCGATAGCAGCGGGGGCTGACATTGTAGGTTTTGATGAACTGGCAGAGAGCATATCTGCGGGAAATCTGGATTTCGATGTTGTTATAGCGACACCTGATGCCATGCGAGTTGTTGGTAAGCTCGGTCAAGTTCTAGGACCGCGCGGCCTGATGCCTAACCCAAAAGTGGGTACGGTCACGCCTGATGTCGAGTCGGCTGTAAAAAATGCCAAAGCAGGTCAGGTGAGATACCGAACCGATAAGAATGGCATTGTGCATGGTGGAATTGGCAAAATCGGATTCGAAGGAAACGCGATAAAGGCCAACCTGGAGGCATTGCTTGCAGACCTTCAGAAGTCTAAGCCATCTTCATCGAAGGGTGTCTATATTCAGAAAGTGGTTCTTTCTTCTACTATGGGTCCAGGTTTACTGATAGATCAGGGCTCCCTGGCGCTTTAACAATGATTGAATTGTGGGGGGAAGACTCTGGTCGTCCCCTTTAATAACTTTGGGGTTTCGCAAATAGCGAAACTATCAGAGACCGTAGGTGTTTCAAGCGTTTGAAAAGTTTGAGACTTAATATTTCCTACGCAGATGGTGAAACCCAATTCGGATTATGTTCTACCGAGTTCCTATCACCGAAAAAACGGATGCAGCAACATTTATGTGCTGTTTTTATCTCTGGCTTGAAAGAGCCAAAGGGTGTGTTGAATAGTTGAATAACTTATCAATGCTCCCATCAATAAGGAGTTAAGCTAGTGGCTATTAGACTGGAAGACAAGAAACAAATCGTCTCTGAAGTCAATCAGGCTGCTAATAGTGCTTTGTCTGCGGTACTTGCCGATTATCACGGTATTTCCGTAAGTGAGCTAACTAATCTTCGTAAAACGGCACGGGAGAACAATGTCTATCTTCGGGTAGTGCGTAATACGCTACTCAAAAGAGCCATTGCAGATACCGAGTATGAGTGCATTAGCGAAGTTCTGGTTGGTCCAACTCTACTTGCATTTTCACAGGAAGATCCTGGCGCTGCAGCACGTGTGCTAAAGGATTTCGCGAAGGAAAATGACGAGTTTGAGATCAAAGCACTCTCTGTTGGTGGCAAGTTATTGGATGCCAGTCAAATTGATGTATTAGCAACGTTACCTACCTACGATCAGGGAGTATCACTGTTAATGAGCGTCATGTTGGCACCGGCTACAAAACTTGTTCGAACTATTCACGAGGTTCCCTCGAAAGTGACGCGTGTCGTCGCTGCGGTTCGTGACCAGAAACAGGAAGCAGCCTGATTCCATAAGAGATATTTTTTTTAATTTTAATACAAGCAAGTAGGAGATAAGAGTCATGGCTCTATCTAATGAAGAAATACTAGATGCAATAGCAGGAATGTCTGTAATGGACGTTGTTCAACTGGTTGAAGCAATGGAAGAAAAATTTGGCGTGTCTGCCGCAGCAGTTGCCGCAGCGCCTGCAGCAGCAGGGGGTGATGGTGCCGCTGCTGTTGAGGAGCAGTCTGAGTTTAATGTCATTCTTGCAGCTATAGGTGAAAAGAAAGTCAACGTCATTAAAGCAGTACGGGCTATTACTGGCCTGGGGCTGAAAGAAGCTAAAGAATTGGTTGATAGTGCGCCTTCCGCGATTAAGGAAGCGGTATCCAAGGATGAAGCTGGAGAAGTCAAGAAACAGTTGGAAGAAGCTGGCGCGACTGTTGAGCTTAAGTAACAACTTGATTGTTACCAACGACTATAACCGGGTGTGTTTGGCACCTGGTTATAGTCGTTGGCTTTAAAAAGTCGGTCGGATTAATTAAGGCCTTGCGGTCCTGCTCGGCAGGGTGACGTTGAAATCAAATCAGCAAACGCAAAGCCATGCAGAATTGCTCTGCCAGAAGTCAAACACAGTAAATAAAGTTAGGAACACTCTAATGGCCTATTCGTATACAGAGAAGAAACGTATCCGCAAGTACTTTGGTAAGCTACCAAGTGCAATGGATATTCCTTATCTTTTATCCATTCAAATCGATTCGTATCGCCAATTTACCCAATCTGGTACGTCGGTTAAAAACCGGATTGATCAAGGGTTGCATGCCGCGTTCAAATCTGTATTTCCAATTGTTAGTTATTCAGGCAAGGCTTTGCTTGAATACGTTAGTTATGAGTTGGGGAAACCTGTATTCGATGTAAAGGAATGTCAGCTGAGGGGTTCAACTTATTCTGTTTCTCTTCGGGTCAGGGTTCGATTGGTACTTTATGATAAGGAATCAACCACGCTGGCAATTAAGGATATTAAAGAGCAAGAAGTTTACATGGGTGAAATCCCATTAATGACTGATTCTGGTACCTTTGTGATTAATGGTACTGAGCGAGTAGTTGTTTCGCAATTACATAGATCACCAGGCGTTTTCTTCGATCATGATCGAGGCAAAACTCATAGTTCTGGTAAATTATTATATACAGCCAGAGTGATTCCTTACCGTGGTTCTTGGTTGGATTTTGAATTTGATCCCAAGGATTTAGTTTACGTTCGAATCGATAGAAGGCGCAAACTTCCTGCTACAGTATTGTTGCGTGCATTAGGGTATAGCTCGCAGGAAATTCTGAGCATGTTTTATGAAAGCAATACCTTTAAAATTTCTAAAGCCAAAGAGCCAGTAATTTCCCTTAAGCTTATCCCCGCCCGTCTGCGAGGTGAAGTGTTATCGTTCCCAGTCAACGACAAGAAGGGCAAGCTAATTGTAGAAGAGGGGCGGCGCGTCACCAGTCGCCACATTCGACTAATGGAGGCTGCAAAGTTAACTGAATTAAAGATATCGAATGATTATTTACTGGGTGTGTCATTGGCCACCGACATCATAGACGAAGAAACGGGCGAGGTTCTATTCCCCTGTAATACAGAGATTACCGAAGAAACACTAGAGGGCTTTTTCGAGCAGGGGATAAAACAGTTTCAAACTATCTATACCAACGATCTGGATTGCGGTCCATTTGTCTCAGATACACTCCGAATAGATGGAAGTACGTCCAAGCTTGAAGCAATGGTTGAGATTTATCGCATGATGCGACCAGGCGAGCCACCGACGAAGGAATCTGCAGAAAATCTTTTTTCCAATCTGTTTTTCGCACCAGAACGCTATGACTTGTCAGCAGTTGGTCGTATGAAATTCAACCGTAGACTAGGACGCCCTGAGACTGAGGGTTTATCGGTATTAAGTCCTGATGACATAGTTGATGTTCTCAAGACTTTAGTCGGCATCAGAAATGGATTTGGCTCTGTTGATGACATCGATCATCTGGGAAATAGACGTATCAGATCAGTTGGGGAGATGGCTGAGAATCAATTTCGAGTTGGTTTGGTGCGGGTCGAGCGAGCTGTCAAAGAACGCCTGAGCATGGCTGATTCTGAAGGCTTGATGCCTCAGGATATGATTAATGCCAAACCTGTAGCGGCGGCGATTAAAGAGTTTTTCGGTTCAAGCCAGTTATCTCAGTTTATGGATCAAAATAATCCCTTATCCGAGGTTACTCATAAACGACGTGTTTCTGCTCTAGGGCCAGGTGGTCTGACTCGAGAAAGAGCCGGATTTGAGGTCCGTGATGTGCATCCCACTCACTACGGTCGAGTATGTCCAATTGAAACGCCTGAAGGGCCTAATATTGGGTTGATTAATTCATTGGCAACTTACGCTAGAACCAATTCCTATGGGTTTTTGGAAAGTCCATATCGAAAAGTAGCAAAAAACAAGGTTACTGACGAGATTGATTACCTATCAGCGATCGATGAAAGCGATTTCGTGATTGCACAGGCTAGTGCGCAGTTAAATAAGAAGAATGGCTTTGTAGATAAACTGGTTACGGTTCGCTACAAAGGTGAAACAACGTTAAAGGCACGAGAAGAAGTTGATTACATGGATGTGGCACCTCAACAAATGGTGTCGGTGGCTGCGGCGTTGATTCCTTTTCTTGAGCACGATGATGCTAACCGAGCCTTGATGGGCTCCAATATGCAACGGCAGGCGGTACCGACTCTTAAAACAGAGAAACCGTTAGTCGGTACCGGTATGGAGCGAAATGTAGCCAGAGATTCCGGTGTATGTGTTGTCGCTTTCCGTGGTGGTGTTATTGAAAGTGTAGACGCTGCGCGAATCATCGTTCGGGTTAATGATGATGAAACGGATGCAGGCGAGGCCGGCGTAGATATTTATAACCTGACCAAGTATACCCGTTCGAATCAAAATACCTGTATTAGCCAAAAGCCGCTGGTTAAAGATGGCGATGCCATCAGCCGTGGCGATATTCTGGCGGATGGGCCCTCTATCGACATGGGAGAGTTAGCGTTAGGGCAAAATATGCGTATTGCCTTTATGCCATGGAATGGATACAACTTCGAAGACTCAATTTTGATATCAGAACGGGTCGTAAAAGAGGACCGGTTTACTACTATACATATCCAGGAGTTAACCTGCGTAGCGCGTGATACTAAGCTGGGTTCAGAAGAAATTACTGCTGACATTCCCAACGTTGGTGAGGGTGCTCTTAGTAAACTGGATGAATCAGGCATCGTATACATTGGGGCTGAAGTAGGTGCTGGAGATATTCTGGTGGGTAAGGTTACGCCGAAAGGTGAGACCCAACTTACCCCGGAAGAAAAGTTATTGCGCGCAATATTTGGTGAAAAAGCATCCGATGTTAAAGATACGTCACTTAGAGTTCCAACTAGCGTTAAAGGTACGATAATTGATGTTCAGGTATTTACCCGAGACGGTCTGGAAAAGGATCAGCGTGCTACCGAGATTGAAGAATTTCAACTGGACAAAGTTCGTAAGGATATTGATGATGAATTTCGTATTGTCGAAGCCGCTACTTTTGAACGACTGCAAAAATCACTTATTGGTAAAGTTGTCGCCGGCGGACCTAAGCTGAAGAAAGGTCAGAAGGTTACAGCTGACTATCTTGCCAGCCTACCGAGAGATGATTGGTTTACATTGCGCATGTCCAATAATGCCCTCAGCACGCAACTTGAGCGTGCCGAAGAGCAATTAAAAGAACGCCGTAAAGAATTAGACGAACGCTTCGAAGATAAAAGGAAAAAACTTACACAAGGTGATGATCTTGCCCCTGGTGTACTTAAGATAGTTAAAGTTTATCTGGCTATCAAACGTCGCATTCAACCGGGTGACAAGATGGCTGGTCGTCACGGTAACAAGGGTGTGATTTCGGTAATTATGCCTATAGAAGATATGCCCTATGATGAAAATGGTGAGCCGGTGGACATTGTACTGAATCCACTCGGTGTCCCCTCTCGTATGAATGTGGGGCAAGTTCTGGAAACTCACCTGGGAGCGGCAGCGAAAGGCCTTGGGGAGCGAATCGGCAAGATGTTGAATAGTAAAAAGCAAGCGACCGATATGCGCAAATTACTTGTCGAAATTTATAACAAGATAGGTGAGCGCACCGAAGACCTAAAAAGTCTGAGTGATGAGGAAATACTTGAACTGGCTGGTAATCTCAGAAATGGAGTGCCGATGGCAACTCCAGTATTTGATGGAGCTGAGGAAACTGAGGTTAAGAAAATGTTGTCTTTGGCTGGTATCGATGAAAGTGGTCAGGTGATGCTATTCGATGGCCGCTCAGGTGAAGAATTCGAGCGTAAAGTAACGGTGGGCATTATGTATATGCTCAAGCTAAACCACCTTGTTGATGACAAAATGCATGCCCGTTCAACTGGGTCATATAGTCTGGTTACTCAACAGCCGCTTGGTGGTAAAGCTCAGTTTGGGGGGCAGCGCTTTGGTGAAATGGAAGTGTGGGCACTGCAAGCTTACGGTGCGGCATACACCTTGCAAGAAATGTTAACGATTAAATCTGACGATGTAGCCGGGCGAACCAAGATGTATAAAAACATTGTCGATGGTGATCATCGAATGGAACCGGGAATGCCAGAATCATTCAATGTATTGGTCAAGGAAATCAGATCCTTGGCTATTGATATGGAGCTGGATGTCAGTAAATAAACTGACGTTCATAGAGTAAGCTTAACAAAGTAAAGCGAATATTAGAGAGCCAGGCTGCAATTTGCACACTGGTGGAGGAGGCAGAATGAAAGACCTTTTAGGGTTGCTAAAATCGCAGTCACACACAGATGAATTTGATTCCATTCGGATCGGTTTGGCTTCACCGGAATTGATAAGATCATGGTCCTTTGGTGAAGTAAAAAAGCCAGAGACAATAAACTACAGGACATTCAAGCCAGAACGTGATGGGTTGTTTTGCGCCAAGATATTTGGTCCGGTAAAAGATTACGAGTGCCTGTGTGGAAAGTATAAAAGACTGAAGCATCGTGGAGTAATTTGCGAGAAATGTGGCGTAGAAGTAGCTTTATCGAAAGTGCGCCGTGACCGTATGGGGCACGTTGAATTAGCGAGCCCGGTTGCCCATATTTGGTTCCTCAAGTCACTGCCTTCTCGCATTGGTTTGCTCTTGGATATGACTCTTAGAGATATTGAACGAATTTTATATTTTGAGTCCTTTGTGGTAACTGATCCTGGCATGACTACGTTGGAAAAAGGGCAGTTGCTTACAGATGAGCAGTACTACGAGGCGATGGAAGAATTTAGCGACGAATTCGACGCCAAGATGGGTGCTGAAGCAGTACAAACGCTAATGAAAGATCTGGATGTCGAGGTTGAAGTCGCCAGATTGCGGGAAGAGATACCTGCGACAAATTCGGAAACTAAGTTAAAGAAATTATCCAAGCGCCTGAAGCTGCTTGAGGCATTCAATGAATCTGGAAATAAGCCAGAGTGGATGGTGATGACTGTCTTGCCGATTTTGCCGCCTGACTTACGACCTCTCGTCCCTCTCGATGGCGGTCGTTTTGCGACGTCAGATCTAAATGATTTGTATCGCCGGGTAATTAATAGAAATAATCGACTGAAGCGACTACTGGACTTAAATGCACCAGATATTATCGTGCGTAATGAAAAACGTATGTTGCAAGAAGCAGTCGATGCGCTGCTGGATAATGGCCGGCGTGGCAGAGCAATAACAGGCTCAAACAAACGACCATTAAAATCTCTTGCAGATATGATCAAAGGAAAGCAGGGGCGTTTTCGTCAAAATTTACTCGGAAAGCGCGTAGATTATTCGGGGCGTTCAGTTATCGTGGTTGGACCTACTTTGAAATTGCACCAGTGTGGTCTGCCCAAAAAGATGGCGCTTGAGCTATTCAAGCCATTTATATTTGGTAAGTTGGAGCGGCGCGGTCTTGCAACAACCATCAAGGCTGCCAAGAAAATGGTGGAACGGGAAACAGTCGAAGTCTGGGATATTCTGGCTGATGTTATTCGTGAACACCCGGTGCTGTTAAATCGTGCGCCGACGCTTCATCGATTAGGTATTCAGGCGTTTGAACCCGTGCTGATTGAAGGTAAAGCGATTCAATTGCACCCGCTAGTATGTGCTGCTTACAACGCAGACTTTGATGGCGACCAGATGGCGGTGCACATACCACTTACAATAGAAGCTCAGATTGAAGCACGAACGTTGATGATGTCTACCAATAATATTTTGGCTCCAGCGAATGGTGAACCTATCATTGTGCCTTCACAGGATGTTGTCCTGGGCCTTTATTATATGACTCGCGTACGAGTTAATGCCAAAGGTGAGGGCATGATATTTGCTGATTCGAAAGAAGTTCAGCGTGCCTATGAAACTGGAAATGTAGATTTGCAGGCTAGAATCAAAGCTCGAATTAGTGATGTTGAGAATAATGAGGAAGGTGAAAAGATCGCCAAAACCGAAATAGTCGAGACAACCGTTGGGCGTGTATTGTTGTTTAATATCGTTCCGGAAGGACTGCCTTTTTCTATGGTCAATGTAAAAATGGCTAAAAAACAAATATCGCAGATATTGAACGCCTGTTACCGAAATGTTGGTTTGAAAGAAACGGTTATCTTTGCCGACCAACTAATGTACACAGGCTACAAGTACTCCACACGATCTGGATCTTCAATTGGCGTAAATGACTTTGTTATTCCTGCTGAGAAAGCTGGGATAATTTCGCAGGCGTATTCTGAAGTCGAAGAAATTGAATCACAATTTGCTTCTGGTCTGGTTACCCAAGGTGAAAAATACAACAAGGTTATCGATATCTGGTCACGGGCAAATGACACTGTTGCCAAGGCCATGATGGAAGGCTTGTCAACTGAGCCTGTAATTAACAAGGAAGGCAAAGAAGAGCGTCAGGAATCATTCAATTCTGTTTATATTTATGCCGACTCAGGTGCCAGAGGGTCCCCGGCACAGATCAGGCAGTTGGCTGGTATGCGAGGTTTAATGGCACGTCCGGACGGTTCCATCATTGAAACCCCCATTACAGCGAATTTTCGCGAAGGATTAAGCGTATCGCAATATTTTACTTCGACTCATGGTGCACGTAAGGGGTTGGCAGACACGGCACTGAAAACTGCTAACTCAGGCTATCTAACGCGCAGATTGGTGGATATATCCCAGGATCTTGTTATTACCGAGGAAGACTGCGGAACCAGCAACGGTTTGACCATGACGCCGATTATCGAAGGTGGTGACATTATTGCGCCTCTGGGCGACAGGGTGTTGGGCCGAGTGCTAGTTAACGATGCTCTTGACGGTGATAGCGGCAAGGTTATTGTCGAGGCTGGTGTTATGGTTGACGAACGCATAGTCGAAGTATTAGAAAACGGCGGTGTGGACCAGGTTCATGTAAGGTCACCGATTACCTGTGAGACTCGATTTGGTATATGTAGAATGTGTTATGGCCGGGATTTAGCGCGTGGCCACATAGCTAACGTGGGTGAGGCAGTAGGCGTGATAGCAGCCCAATCGATTGGTGAGCCAGGTACACAGTTAACTATGCGCACATTTCATATTGGTGGTGCAGCCTCAAGGGCAACCGCATCTGACAGTGTTCAGGTAAAAAATTCGGGAACAATTCACCTTAATAACATGAAGACCGTTGAAAATGTTAAGGGCGAGTTGGTTGTTGTATCACGGTCTGGCGCACTAATCGTCAATGATACCAATGGTCGTGAGCGAGAGCGGTACAAGCTGCCGTACGGTGCAGTTATTTCCGTAGGCAAGAAGGTCGACGTCAAGGTTGGTCAAATAGTTGCGAATTGGGATCCACATACTCATCCGATTGTCTCAGAAGTTGCGGGTAAGGTCGCCTTTGCGGCGATGGAAGAGGGGATCACCGTTAGAGAGCAAACCGATGAAATTACTGGTCTGAGCAGCATCTCTGTAATAGATCCAGCCGAAAGAGCGGCATCAGCAAAAGAGCTACGTCCCGGAGTCACACTGCTGGACAAGAAAGGGAAGGAGCTTTGTTTGCCGGGCACCAATGTGCCTGCACACTACTTCCTACCGGCGAATTCAATTATCAGTATTAAAGATGGTGCTGCTTTGAATATCGGTGATGTTATCGCACGTATTCCGCAGGAAGGCTCAAAAACACGCGACATCACGGGTGGTTTGCCACGGGTGGCGGATTTGTTTGAGGCGCGAAAGCCGAAGGAGCCAGCTATTCTGGCGGAAATTTCCGGGACAGTTAGTTTCGGTAAAGAAACCAAGGGCAAGCGTCGGTTGGTAATCACACCTAAAGATGGTGTAAACCCGATCGATGGCAGTGATCATTATGAGGTATTGATTCCTAAGTGGCGCACGATGACAGTATTTGAGGGTGAACATATTGAGAAGGGTGAAGTGGTTTCAGAAGGGCCACCTACTCCGCACGATATCTTGCGCCTGAAAGGCGTCGAGGCATTGGCGCAATATATTGTAAATGAAGTGCAGGATGTTTACCGTTTGCAAGGTGTGAGGATCAATGACAAACACATCGAAGTGATCGTAAGACAGATGTTACGCAAGGTGGAAATTTCTTATGTAGGTGAGTCAACGCTAATCCGGGGTGAGCAGGTAACCTACGCACATATTCTTGAAGTAAATGACAATCTGCGTAAGGAAAACAAAGAAGAAGCCCGGTTTGAGCGTATGCTGCTCGGAATTACCAAGGCCTCATTGGCGACTGAATCTTTTATTTCAGCGGCCTCTTTTCAGGAAACAACTCGAGTGCTTACAGAAGCTGCCGTTACTGGCAAACGAGACTTTCTACGTGGATTAAAGGAAAACGTTGTAGTTGGCAGACTTATTCCGGCAGGAACAGGGCTGGCCTATCACGAAGCGCGCAAGAAGAGTTATATGGAAAAACTGGATACAGACTCCGGGGTTAGTGCGAGTGATGTTGAAGCAGCCTTGAGTGAGGCTTTGAATACAGAGGCTGGGAGCTAGGATTGCACGTTCATAAATAGTTAACAGTTGACTACAGGGTGCGGGATCATTAAACTGCGCATCCTTTGCGGCTATAGCGTTTTTAATATCGAAGTAGAAGCTCAGAAATTAGAGGATTAACTATAATACGATGACAACAATTAACCAACTGGTTCGCAAGCCAAGACGTCGCAAGGTAACTAAGAGTGGTGTGCCTGCGTTACAGGGCTGTCCGCAAAGAAGAGGCGTTTGCACGAGGGTGTATACGACTACTCCAAAGAAACCAAATTCTGCATTGAGAAAGGTCTGTAGAGTGCGGTTGGTAAATGGCTTTGAAGTGACGTCCTATATCGGGGGCGAAGGCCATAATTTGCAAGAACACTCCGTGGTTTTGATACGTGGCGGTCGAGTTAAGGATTTACCGGGTGTTCGTTATCATACAGTTCGTGGCAGTCTGGATACCTCAGGCGTTGCTGATCGTAAGCAGGGACGTTCCAAATACGGGACGAAGCGTCCCAAGTAGTTACGAATAAATGGTTGTCCGCGCATTGCAGGGTATCCATCTAAAGAGTCAAAGCAGTACCCACAAGCGTACGGATACGCGGCTCATCGCGACTCGGATGAGAGAGAGTAAGGCCGGGTATAGGTGCGGCGCAGCCGTACTGGGAATCCCGGATTAACCTGAATAAACAAGAGGTCTCATATGCCCAGAAGAAGAGTAGTGGCAAAGCGTGAAGTGCTGCCAGATCCCAAGTACGGAAGTAAAATCCTAGCCAAATTTATGAACCATGTCATGGTTGACGGCAAAAAGTCGGTGGCTGAAAAAATCGTCTATGGCGCACTAGATGTGGTTACTGAAAAGTCGGGCGCAGACCCCTTGGAAGTGTTTGAAAAAGCTCTGGAGGCTATTGCTCCCATGGTAGAGGTAAAGTCACGCCGAGTCGGCGGCGCCACCTACCAGGTTCCCGTTGAAGTGAGAGTGGAGCGACGCAATGCGCTTGCTATGCGCTGGTTGGTTGAACATTCCCGGAGTCGTGGTGAAAAGTCAATGGCGTTGCGGCTTGCAGGGGAGATAAGTGATGCCTCGGAAGGTCGCGGTAGTGCTGTTAAGAAACGCGAAGATGTGCATCGTATGGCAGAAGCTAATCGGGCATTTTCACATTACCGGTTTTAATCCCGCTAATTAACTGAACAATAGACGAGGGCACAGCTGTGGCCAGAAAACACCCTTTAATCCATTATCGTAATATTGGTATTGTTGCTCACGTCGATGCGGGAAAAACTACGACAACCGAGCGGGTACTATATTACACCGGCATATCGCACAAAATAGGCGAGGTGCATGATGGCGCCGCGACTATGGACTGGATGGAGCAGGAGCAGGAGCGAGGTATTACTATTACCTCTGCTGCTACGACTTGTTTCTGGAATGGTATGGACAGTCAGTATGATGAACATCGAATTAATATTATTGATACACCAGGGCACGTGGACTTCACTATTGAAGTAGAGCGTTCTCTGCGTGTTCTCGATGGAGCTGTCGTAGTGCTTTGCGGGTCTTCAGGTGTGCAGCCACAAACGGAAACGGTGTGGCGACAGGCTAATCGTTATGAAGTGCCGCGCATGGTTTTCGTCAATAAGATGGACCGTGCAGGCGCAGACTTCTTGATGGTTGTTAGCCAGATAAAGGATCGACTCGGTGCCAATCCGATTCCATTGCAACTGGCGATCGGTGCGGAAGATGACTTTAAAGGGGTTATCGATCTGGTCAAGATGAAGGCAATAATTTGGAATGAGGAAGACCAGGGTACAACCTTCAAATATGAAGACATCCCTGTTGATATGCAAACACTGTCCGACGAATGGCGTGAGGTTTTGTTGGAAGCAGCAGCAGAAGCCAATGATGACGTGATGGAGAAGTATCTGGACACAGGTAGTCTGAGCGAAGAAGAAATCATGCTGGGGATCCGTGAACGTACGCTGGCCAATGAAATTGTTCCAACTTTGTGTGGCTCAGCGTTCAAAAACAAGGGGGTGCAGGCGGTACTCGATGCTGTTATTGACTACTTACCTGCACCAACGGAAGTTAAGGCAATCGAAGGTATCTTGGAAGATGGTTCGCCGGTCACTTGCGAGGCGGACGACAAGGCACCATTTGCTTCGCTTGCATTCAAGATTGCTACTGATCCCTATGTGGGCACATTGACATTCTTTCGCGTTTATTCCGGTACATTAAACTCCGGCGATACCGTATATAACCCGCTTAAGAGCAAAAAAGAAAGAGTGGGCCGTATGGTGCAAATGCACTCCAATACTCGAGAAGAGATTAAGGAAGTGCTAGCTGGCGATATCGCAGCGGCAATTGGGCTGAAGGATGTAACGACTGGAGAGACTCTTTGCGCTATTAATCGCGTTGTTACCTTGGAAAAAATGGAATTTCCAGATCCGGTGATTTCTGTTGCCGTGGAGCCAAAGACTAAGGCTGATCAGGAAAAAATGGGCATCGCGCTTGGCAAACTGGCTCAAGAGGATCCGTCGTTTCGCGTCGAGACTGATGAAGAGTCGGGGCAGACCATTATCTCAGGTATGGGGGAGCTTCATCTGGACGTACTGGTTGACCGAATGCGCCGAGAATTTAGTGTTGAGGCCAATATTGGTAAGCCTCAGGTAGCCTATCGTGAAACCATTAGAAAAATTGTCGAAATCGAAGGAAAACACGTTAAACAGTCCGGTGGTCGAGGCCAATATGGTCATGTTTGGCTGCGTCTTGAGCCACTGGATCCAGACGCAGAATACGAATTCGTGAATGAAATTGTGGGCGGAATTATTCCACGGGAATATATTCCTGCTGTAGATAAAGGGGTGCGCGAGCAAATGCAAAATGGCTGTCTCGCAGGGTATCCATTATTAGCAATGAAAGTTACGCTTTATGATGGTTCGTTTCATGATGTGGATTCCAGCGAGATGGCCTTTAAAATTGCTGGATCGATGGCTCTGAAAAAAGGGGCGCTCGAGGCAGATGCCGCTCTTTTGGAGCCAATGATGGCTGTCGAAGTTGTGACTCCTGAGGATTATATGGGGGATGTCATGGGTGATTTGAACCGCCGTCGCGGGATGGTTCAAGGCATGGAAGACGGCACTATGGGTAAAGTAATTACAGCTGAGGTTCCACTGTCAGAGATGTTCGGTTATGCAACTGATTTGCGCTCAGCCACACAGGGCAGAGCGACTTTTACGATGGAATTTGATAAGTATGCCGTGGTACCAGGTAACATTGCCGAAGGTATTATTGATAATAATTAAGTAGTTAAGACTTGGGTTGAAGTGAGGTAGCAACGTGGCGAAGGAAAAATTCGAGAGAAAGAAGTTACACGTAAACGTAGGCACAATCGGTCACGTTGACCATGGCAAGACAACGCTGACTGCGGCTTTAACGCGTGTTTGCGCAGAAGCCTACGGTGGTGAGGTGCGTGATTTTAGTCAGATTGATAATGCGCCAGAAGAAAGAGAACGCGGCATTACCATCGCGACATCGCATGTAGAGTATGATTCGGCCAACCGCCACTATGCCCATGTTGACTGCCCAGGTCACGCAGATTATGTGAAGAATATGATCACCGGTGCGGCGCAGATGGATGGCGCGATATTGGTTGTATCCGCTGCAGACGGCCCTATGCCGCAGACTCGCGAGCACATACTTCTGTCACGTCAAGTGGGCGTGCCGTACATTGTTGTGTTTATGAACAAAGCGGATCAGGTAGATGATGAAGAACTGCTTGAATTAGTAGAGATGGAAATTCGTGAGTTATTGGATACTTATGAGTTTCCTGGTAACGATACCCCCATAATAATTGGGTCTGCACTCAAGGCGCTGGAAGGTGATACATCGGATATTGGTATGCCGGCGGTACAGAAACTGGTTGAGACACTCGATGAGTACATACCCGAGCCGGTTCGAGATATTGAAAAGCCATTTTTGATGCCAATTGAGGATGTATTCTCCATCTCAGGTCGAGGGACAGTTGTTACCGGTCGAATTGAGCGCGGTATAGTCAATGTTAGTGACGAGATCGAGATAATAGGAATCAGGGATACAGAGCAGACTACCTGTACGGGCGTTGAGATGTTCCGTAAGTTGTTGGACGAAGGTCGGGCAGGTGAGAACGTAGGCGTACTGTTGCGTGGCACCAAGCGTGAAGACGTGGAAAGAGGCCAGGTATTGGCCAAGCCAGGATCGATCACACCGCACACGAAGTTTGAGGCCGAGGTGTATATATTGAGTAAGGACGAAGGTGGCCGTCATACGCCATTTTTCAAAGGCTACCGTCCTCAGTTTTACTTCAGAACAACGGATGTGACTGGCGCGTGTGAGCTACCCGAGGGCGTTGAGATGGTAATGCCTGGAGATAATGTGAAGATGGAAGTCAGTCTTATCTCTCCGATAGCGATGGAAGAAGGGCTCCGTTTTGCGATTCGGGAAGGTGGTCGAACCGTTGGAGCAGGTGTTGTAGCTAAAATTATCGAATAGCATGTTAGATCGCGTTTCTGAAGCCAGCTTGCCTTAAATGTGCAGATTCTGAGTATTTTGGGTTTCTGGGTGGTTGGTAGGTGAAAACGTCGAAAGCCAGTAAAAAAGCGGTCTCTAGGCAAGGTTTTGCTTGACTTAAGAGGGGTTCGAACTTAAAATTCGCATCCTTTTTTGGCATTTAAAAACTAGTTGCCAAGAAAGATAGCAGTAACTATGTAATTATTAAGTGAAATTTGGAGTTTTAGGTAGATGCAAAATCAGCGAATTAGAATTCGACTTAAAGCCTTCGATCATCGACTGATTGATCAATCCACCCAGGAAATAGTTGATACTGCAAGGCGCACTGGCGCCCAGGTTAAAGGGCCTATACCACTACCAACAAATAAAGAAAGATTTACTGTTCTGATTTCACCGCATGTAAATAAAGATGCGCGAGATCAGTACGAAATACGCACACACAAGCGATTGCTGGATATCGTTGAGCCGACAGAAAAAACTGTCGATGCTTTGATGAAGCTGGATCTGGCAGCGGGTGTGGAAGTACAGATTAGTTTAGGCTAGATACAAAATACCAGGCAAAGAGCGTTCAGTCATCTTTGTCCTTTTTTAAAAGTTTTGGCGCACTGAAATTTTGTTACCAATACCGGTAGCACACATAGTGTAACGCGTCAGCGGCCATAGCGGGTTTTAGCCCCGTGCACGATGAGGTTGATAAAATGTCGATTGGTTTAGTCGGTCGAAAAAGCGGTATGACCCGCGTTTTCACTGAAGATGGTGTATCCATACCCGTAACGGTTGTTGAAGTGCCGCCGAACAGGGTAACTCAAATTAAAACTCCTGAAAATGACGGATATAGTGCCATCCAGGTCACCACTGGTGCGCGCCGGGCATCCAGAGTGAGTAAAGCCCTTGCTGGCCATTTTGCTAAGGCGAATACCGAGGCGGGCGAAGGTCTGTGGGAATTTCGTACTGAAGCTGGAGACACATCAGAGTTAACCCAGGGTAGTGAATTTAAGGTGGATGTATTTGAAGAGGGCCAGAAAGTTGATGTGACTGGCATTTCGAAAGGTAAAGGCTTCCAGGGTGGAGTTAAGCGGCATAATTTCCAAATGCAAGATGCCACTCACGGTAACTCCCTATCCCACAGAGCGCCGGGCTCAATTGGTCAATGCCAAACGCCGGGTCGAGTGTGGAAAGGTAAGAAGATGGCCGGACAAATGGGTAATGTAAGACAGACCACTCAGAGTTTGGAAGTAATAAGAGTAGACCTTGATAATAATCTTCTTCTTATTAAAGGTGCGCTTCCAGGTGCTACCGGATCCAATGTAGTAGTTCGGCCAGCCGTTAAAGTCAGGGGTAAGTAGCATGGAACTCAGCCTTGCAATGCCTGGCAAGAAGACGGGTAAAGAAAAAATTTCAATTTCAGATGATTCTTTTGCCAAAGAATTTAACGAACCTCTGGTGCATCAAACAGTAGTTACCTATCTCGCTGGAGCGAGACAGGGCTCTGTAAAGCAGAAGACTCGTTCTGAAGTTCGTGGTGGTGGCCGCAAGCCATGGCGTCAAAAAGGAACAGGCCGCGCTCGTTCCGGAACAATTAGAAGCCCTATCTGGCGAAGTGGTGGTGTTACGTTTGCTGCCAGGCACCAGGATCACAGCAAGAAACTCAATAAGAAAATGTATCGCGGTGCCATGAAATGCATTCTGTCCGAGTTAATAAGACAAGATAGATTACTGGTAGTCAATGAATTCACAGTTGAGACCCACAAAACCAAAGCCCTCATTAGTAAATTAAAAGATTTCGAATTGGACAACGTTCTGATCGTATCAGATCAGATTGAGCAGAATCTTTACCTGGCCGCTCGAAACTTGCACAAAGTCGATGTCCTTGACGTTGCTGGTCTAGATCCAGTGAGCTTGATTGGCTTTGAGAAAGTACTGATAACTGTTCCTGCATTAAAGAAAGTGGAGGAAATGTTGTCATGAATCATGAGCGCATGTACTCAATAATTCTTGGTCCTCACGTATCGGAGAAAACTTCTCTGCTTGGTGAAAAAAATCAATACGCATTCAAGGTGGCCACAAATGCTACCAAGCCAGAGATTCGAGAAGCTGTCGAGACTCTTTTCAGTGTTAGCGTTCAGGATCTACAGGTACTGAATGTAAAAGGTAAAACCAAGCGCACAGCAAAAGGGAAATTGAGACATTGCTCCAATTGGAAGAAAGCATATGTAAGACTGGAAGCGGGTCATGAAATTGACTTTGCTGAATTAGGTTAAGGGGCGAGTAATGGCTGTAATAAAATGTAAACCTACTTCTCCAGGTCGTCGTTTTGTAGTTAAGGTTGTCAATCCTGAGTTGCACAAGGGTAAACCCTATGCGCCTTTGTTGATACCAAAACCTAAGACTGGTGGTAGAAACAACAAGGGGCGTATAACACGACGTCATGCCGGTGGTGGTCACAAGCAACAGTATAGGATTATCGATTTCAAACGGGACAAAGATGGTATTCCAGCTAAGGTTGAGCGTCTGGAATATGACCCGAACCGTTCCGCGACTATTGCCTTAATGCTCTATGGGGATGGTGAAAGGAAATACATAATAGCCCCTGCAAACGTAAGTGCAGGTGATGTGCTGACTTCTGGGGAGGATGCGCCGATTAAAGTAGGCAATTGCTTGCCTTTGCGGAACATCCCACTCGGTAGCACAGTGCATTGTGTTGAAATGAAGCCAGGCAAAGGGGCACAAATTGCTCGCAGCGCCGGTACATCATCGCAATTGGTTGCTCGCGAGGGTGCATATGCAACGTTGAGATTACGTTCGGGTGAGATGCGCAAGGTCCTGTCTGAATGCAGAGCAACAGTAGGTGAGGTTTCCAACTCAGAGCATAGCCTTAGGTCATTGGGCAAAGCGGGAGCCAAGCGCTGGAGAGGTGTCAGGCCGACAGTGCGTGGTGTCGCGATGAATCCAGTTGACCACCCCCATGGTGGTGGTGAGGGCAGAACTTCTGGTGGACGGCACCCTGTTTCACCCTGGGGCACACCGACTAAAGGTTACAAGACACGAACAAATAAGCGTACCAACAATATGATTGTTCGACGCAGAAATTCAAGTCGATAAAACGAGATTAGAGGAATTTAATAGTGCCACGTTCACTTAAAAAAGGACCGTTCATTGATCTCCATTTGATGAAAAAAGTGCAGGTCGCGGCGGGGAAAGGCGATAAGCGACCAATAAAAACTTGGTCCAGACGCTCAATGGTTTCTCCGGAAATGATAGGTCTCACTATCGCTGTACATAATGGTCGTCAGCATGTGCCAGTATTTGTTAATGAAGATATGGTTGGTCATAAATTGGGTGAATTTTCTATCACACGTACTTATCGCGGACATACCGCTGATAGAAAAGTGAAGGGCTAGTCGGAGGGGAATGAGATGGAAGTAATAGCCAGATTAAAAGGTGCTCTTCTCTCTGCACAAAAGGCGAGATTAGTTGCTGATCAAGTTCGGGGGAAATCTGTGGAGGATGCCTTGGAATTATTGACTTATAGCTCAAAAAAAGGTGCAGAAATAATCAAGAAAATCTTAAATTCTGCAATAGCTAATGCTGAGCATAATGAAGGTGCGGATGTGGATGAACTAAGAATATCAACGATTTGTGTTGATGAAGGTATGACAATGAAACGAATTATGCCAAGAGCCAAGGGGCGCGCAGATCGTATCCTGAAGCGTTCATGTCACATAACAATTACAGTAGCTGATAGCTAGGAGATTCGGATGGGTCAGAAAGTACATCCAACCGGGATTCGGCTCGGAATTGTTAAGAAGCATACTTCAGTTTGGTATGCTGAGGGGAAAGAGTATGCGGAAAACTTACTGGTTGACCTGAAGGTGCGGGCTTTAGTCCGAAAGAAACTAGCTAGCGCATCTGTATCCCGGGTAGAAATAGAGCGATCTGCACAAACAGCAAAAATCACAATTTATACAGCTCGGCCGGGTATCGTTATTGGCAAGAAAGGTGAAGACGTAGAGGTGTTGCGTAGAGTGCTGTCAGAGAAAATGGGTGTTTCGGCCCAAATTAATATTGAAGAAATAAGGAAGCCTGATCTTGATGCACAATTGGTTGCTGACAGTGTGGCGCAGCAACTTGAACGACGAGTTATGTTTAGACGTGCGATGAAGCGAGCTGTACAAAATGCTATGCGCCAGGGTGCGGAAGGTATCAAAGTACAGGTTGGTGGACGACTCGGTGGTGCAGAAATTGCTCGTTCTGAATGGTACCGAGAAGGTCGCGTACCTTTGCATACATTGCGGGCAGACATTGATTACGCCACGTCGGAAGCTAGCACTACTTATGGTTTGATCGGCGTAAAAGTGTGGATATTCAAAGGCGAAATACTGGATTTGGACAAAGATGTAGCAACAACTGCTGCACCGCAACCCAAATCCAATTAGAGGTAAGGCCAGATGTTACAACCAAAACGCACGAAATTTCGCAAAATGATGAAAGGTCGTAATCGGGGGCTGTCTCATCGTGGGAGCAACGTAGATTTTGGAGAATTTGGTCTGAAAGCTTTGTCTCGTGGTCGGCTCACCGCGCGTCAGATCGAAGCAGCACGCCGAGCCATGACCCGGCATGTAAAACGTGGGGGTAAGATATGGATTCGGGTGTTCCCGGATAAGCCTATCACGCAGAAGCCATTAGAAGTCAGGCAGGGTAAGGGCAAGGGTAATGTTGAGTACTGGGTTGCCCAGATTCAGCCCGGCCGAATTATGTTCGAAATCGACGGTATTGACGAAAAGACGGCACGCGAAGCCTTTAGTTTAGCTGCGTCAAAACTGCCATTCGAGACAACATTTGTTAAGCGGACGATTATGTAATGAAAGCTAGTGAACTACGTGAAAAATCAGTTGAGGAACTGCACGGACAATTGCAAGAACTGTATAAAGATCGGTTCAATTACCGTATGCAAAATAGTACTGGTCAGTTAGCTCAAGTTCACATGGTAAACACGGTGAAAAGAGATATTGCCCGAGTAAAGACGATAATTACTGAAAAACAGAAAACTGGATCTTGAATATGTCAGCTAGTGAAAACCATGAAAAACGCGCACGAACAACTTCTGGCAAAGTTGTAAGCAGTGGTATGGATAAATCCATTGTTGTGTTGGTAGAACGAACTGTTAAACACCCTGTTTACGGCAAATATATGAAGCGTTCGACTAAAATCCATGCGCACGATGCAAATAATGACTGTTTACCAGGTGATGAAGTAACAATTATGGAAGTTCGCCCGATTTCTAAAACCAAGTCATGGTCTTTGGTTTCGATAGACGTGAGAGCGACTCAAATTTAGCAATATTTTAGTGGAAGTGCTGGTAATCCCCCAATGGGAGATTGCGAGATGGAGCGGATCAATGATTCAAGTACAGTCGTATTTAGATGTCGCAGACAATAGTGGTGCGAGACGTGTAATGTGTATCAAGGTGCTTGGCGGATCTCACCGTCGTTACGCACGCATTGGCGATGTTATTAAGGTATCAGTGAAGGAAGCCATTCCACGGGGAAAGGTAAAAAAAGGACAGGTATTGACAGCATTGGTAGTACGGACAAAGAAGGGGGTAAGAAGGGGCGATGGATCATCGATTCGTTTTGATGACAATGCCGCGATTCTTCTAAACAACCAGGACGCGCCAATTGGTACACGCGTATTCGGGCCAGTTACACGTGAATTGAGAAACGAAAAATTCATGCGAATTATTTCGTTGGCACCAGAAGTGCTTTAAGAATCAGATTAAGTGATAGAGGAAAGAGCCACAAAATGCGCAAATTAAAAAGTGATGATGAAGTGATTGTGATCACAGGCAAAGACAAAGGTAAACGTGGAACTATTACTCGATTGGTGGGAGGCGAAAAAGCACTTGTCTCTGGTGTGAATATGGTTAAACGTCACACGAAACCAAATCCAAACCTGGGACAGCCTGGCGGAATTATTGAGCAAGAGGCGGCTATAAGTGTTTCTAATATAGCCATATTTAATCCGGGAACTAGCAAAGCGGATAGAGTGGGAATTGAAGAAGCAGAAGACGGCACTAAAAAGCGAGTCTTCAAATCAAATAATCAAGAAATTGACTAACAGCATTTAGGTTGCCAACAATGGCTCAGTTTAGAGAGTTTTACAAACAAGAAGTAATTCCATCGTTATCCAAAGAATTTGGTTACGATAATCCCATGCGGGTGCCGAAAATCACTAAAGTAGTCCTGAATATGGGCTTAGGTGAGGCAGTTTCTGACAAGAAAGTGCTGGAAGCCGCAACCAACGATTTAAGTCTTATCAGCGGACAAAAAGTTGTTGTTACGAATGCTCGGAGATCCATTGCGGGATTTAAGATCAGAGCAGGTTGGCCAGTAGGTTGTAAAGTGACATTGCGTGGCGAACGGATGTATGAATTTTTGGAGCGTCTTGTAAGTATAGCAATTCCTCGAATCAGAGACTTTAGAGGGTTAAGTCCTAAAGCATTCGATGGCAGAGGTAATTTTGCGATGGGTGTAACCGAACAAATTATTTTTCCAGAGATCGATTACGATAAAATCGACGCTTTGCGCGGGCTGGATATTACAATTACTACTACAGCGAAAAGTGATGAAGAAGGACGTGCTTTGTTAACGGCTATGCGCTTCCCATTCAGGCGACCCGCTGCGAATGCGAAGGAGTCTTAGAATGGCTAAATCCTCAATGATTGCTCGCGAAAAAAAACGAGCACAATTGGTTGAAAAATATGCGGCTAAACGAGCTGCAATGAAAGTAGTTTTAAACGACCTTAATGCCAGCGACGAAGATAAATGGGATGCACAGATAAAGCTTCAAAAGCTACCTCGAGATGCTAGCCCTGTTCGTCAGCGGAATCGTTGCCAGATAACTGGTCGTCCACACGGTGTTTATAGAAAATTTCGTTTATGTCGCAACAAATTACGCGAAGCGGCAATGCGTGGCGATATTCCTGGCCTGACTAAGGCAAGTTGGTAGTTGGAAGAAAAATTATGAGTATGTCAGACCCTATAGCAGATTTGTTAACTCGCATAAGAAATGCACAAATGGCTCAATTGCCCACGATGACTTGCCCCTCTTCAAAGGTTAAGGTTGCGATAAGCAAGGTACTTGAAGAAGAAGGTTATATAACCGGTTATGGCGTTGAAGAAATAAATAGCAAGTCCGTTCTCAATATTGAGCTGAAATATTTTCAGGGCAAGCCAGTCATTGAAGAAATTAAGCGAGTAAGTCGACCTGGCCTTAGACTTTATAAAGGAAAGGCAGACATACCGGGTAACAGAGCTGGGTTGGGTATATCAATTTTGTCCACAAACAAAGGCTTGATGACTAATAGGCAAGCCGAAGCTGCTGGTATCGGTGGCGAAATTTTATGTACTGTTTTCTAGAAGAACAGATTCGAGATTTTAAGTAGAGTATAGATATGTCTAGAGTAGCTAACGTCCCAGTTTCAATACCAAAAGGTGTTGAGGCAAATTTGTCTGAAACGGAAATATCAGTGAAAGGTAGTAAAGGTAGCCTGAATCTGGTGTTGCATGATTTGATAGCTATTGCACAAGATGGTGAACAGCTGAAGGTTTCAGCCAAAAACACCTCGCGCCAAGCAAATGCTTTAGCTGGCACATTTCGGTCGTTGGTAAATAACATGGTTATAGGTGTGACCGAGGGTTTTGTAAAGAAACTCGAATTACAAGGTGTCGGTTATCGGGCCAAGGCGCAAGGAAAGAGTGTAAATATTACTGTTGGATATTCACACCCGATTGACTATAAATTACCAGAAGGTGTTACAGCAGAAACGCCTTCACAGACAGAAATAGTTATCTCTGGTGTTGATAAACAACAAGTAGGTCAGGTCGCGGCAGAGATCAGAGAGTTTCGTCCACCAGAGCCTTACAAAGGCAAGGGTATCCGATACGTCGATGAACGTGTGTACAGAAAAGAAGCGAAGAAGAAATAAGGCTTGATTTATGAACGTTAAGAAACAGGCGCGTATACGACGTGCAAAACGAACAAGAGCAAAAATCAGTGAGTTGCGAGTTAACCGCTTGTGCGTGTATCGCTCGCCGAGGCACATTTATGCGCAAATAATTTCGCCAAACGGACATGAAGTGTTAGCGAGTGCCTCAACTGTTGATAAATCAGTTAAAGCTGACAAGACGGGCAATATTGAAGCAGCCACTAAGATTGGAACAATTATAGCTGAGCGTGCTAAGGCGGCTGGTGTAAGCAAAGTTGCTTTTGATCGGTCAGGTTATGCTTATCATGGTCGGGTTAAAGCCTTGGCTGAAGCAGCAAGAGAAGGCGGTCTGGAATTTTAAGGGTTAAGAGATGGTATTTAACAACGATCCAAAAAAGAATGAAGAAGGACTACAGGAAAAGCTGATCCAGGTGAACCGGGTAGCCAAAGTAGTGAAAGGTGGTCGTATCTTCGGATTTACTGCTTTAACGGCTGTCGGTGATGGTAACGGACGGATCGGATTTGGGCGTGGTAAAGCACGAGAAGTTCCTTTGGCGATACAGAAAGCTATGGAGTCCGCACGCCGGAACATGATTAGTGTGCAGCTGGATGGACATACTTTGCAATACCCTATTAAAGCTCGGCATGGTGCGTCGAAAGTTTATATGCAACCAGCATCTGAGGGTACTGGTATAATTGCTGGTGGCGCTATGCGCGCAATATTGGAGTTGGCTGGAGTTCAGAATGTATTGGCAAAATGCTATGGCTCAACCAACCCAGTGAATGTAGTCAGAGCAACTTTTGAGGGTTTGCGAAGTATGCACTCCCCAGACGATGTCGCGGCGAAGCGCGGTAAAACAGTAGAAGAGATTTTAGGTTAGCAACATGGCTAAGAAGAACGTCAAGATAACTTTGCTACGAAGCCCCATTGGCTCGCTTCCCAAGCACAAGCTTTGTGTGAAAGGTTTGGGTTTGAAACGCATGCACCAGAGTGTTGAAGTGGAAGATACGCCTGCGGTTCGTGGCATGATCAACAAAGTCCGACACATGCTTACCGTAGATGGTGAGGGTTAAATTATGGAACTGAATTCACTAAGTCCGGCAGCGGGCAGTACCAAAGCTAAAAAGCGAGTCGGACGTGGTATTGGTAGTGGCTGGGGGAAAACCTGTGGCACTGGCCATAAAGGCCAAAAATCTCGTAGCGGAGGCTCAATTCGGCCTGGGTTTGAAGGTGGTCAAATGCCATTGCAGATACGGTTGCCAAAATTTGGCTTTAGCTCACGTGTTGGCAGAATAACAGCCGAGGTGCGCACTTCTGAATTAAATAAGGTCGCAGCAGACGTAATCGATGTTGAGGCCCTGCGTAAGGCAAACTTGATTACCGTAGGTATAAAGCGAGTAAAAGTAATGCTTTCTGGTGATGTAACAAAGGCAGTTACACTTAAGGGTATTGGTGTAACTAAGGGTGCTCGTGCAGCAATTGAAGCGGCGGGTGGCAAGATTGTAGAAGAGGAAGTTTCGGTTAAAGGCAAGTTGGTCAAAAAAGAAGCAAGGACTGAGTCGCCTAAAGAAAAAACAAAAGCAAAAGCAAAAGCAAAAACAGAAGCCAAGCCAAAAGTAGAAGCCAAGCCAAAAGCAGAACCTAAATCTAAATCTAAATCTAAATCTAAACCTAAACCTGCAGCCAAGGTTAAGGGCACCGAACCAGCACCAGAAACGGAAGAGAAAATTTCAGACGAAAGTGGATCTGAGGAATAGTTAAGCTAATTCAGTTAATAGAATAAAATGGCTAAGAAACCAAACATTAATCCAGAAAATATCGGCGCCGGCTTGGGTGAGCTCAAGGCACGTCTGCTATTTTTGATGTTTGCATTATTCGTTTATAGGATCGGGACGCATATTCCGGTGCCTGGAATCGATCCGTTGCAGCTTGCTTCATTTTTTGATCAGAACGAAGAGACATTCCTTGGTCTGTTCAATATGTTTTCCGGCGGAGCACTGGAACGAATGAGTATCGTTGCATTGGGCATTATGCCTTATATTTCGGCGTCCATTATCATGCAGCTACTATCTGCTGTGAGCCCGCAGTTGGACCAATTAAAGAAAGAGGGCGAGTCGGGCCGGCGTAAAATCACCCAATACACGCGCTATGGCGCCCTGGTTTTAGCTACGTTTCAGGGCACTGGAATGACGGTTGGTTTACTTGCTCCGATGGCTATTAATCCAGGCATTGCTTTTAATCTGACGGCTATTATATCGCTGGTAACCGGGGCTATGTTTTTAATGTGGTTAGGGGAACAAATTACCGAGAAGGGGATTGGCAACGGGATATCCATGCTGATTTTCGCTGGTATCGTCGCTGGATTTCCGGCAGCGATAGGCACTTCCCTGACCCAAGCCTATGAAGGCCAAATCAATGGGATATTATTATTAGTGGTTGGTGTTTTGGCAATTTGCGTAGTGGCATGCATCGTCTACATTGAGCGCGCTCAACGTCGAATTACGGTTAATTACGCAAAACGGCAGCAGGGTAGAAAACTCTATCAAGCACAGGCAAGCCATTTGCCACTCAAGATTAATATGGCTGGTGTAATTCCAGCAATTTTTGCCAGCAGCATTCTGCTATTTCCTGCTTCACTGGGGCAGTGGTTTGGGCAATCTGAGGGTGCCGAATGGCTGCAGGATCTGGCGTTAATGATCGGTCCGGGGCAACCGCTGTATATTATTATTTTTAGCGCCATGATTATCTTCTTCTGTTTCTTTTATACAGCATTGGTTTTCAATCCGCGGGATGTGGCAGAGAATTTACGACGATCTGGCGCATTTATTCCTGGAATTCGACCAGGTGAGCAAACTGCTAAATATATCGATGGTGTAATAACGAGATTAACCATGTTTGGTGCGATATACATAACACTGGTTTGCCTGCTGCCAAATTTTGTTCAAATGCTCGCAAGCGTACCATTCAATCTTGGAGGCACTGCACTACTGATTTCGGTAGTGGTAACTATGGATTTCTGGTCTCAGGTGCAATCCCATCTGATGTCTCATCAGTATGATGGTTTGATGAAGAAGTCCAAATTGGGCAACTACGGCCGCAGTGGTATTTAGTAAGTGTACGTTAATTGCCAATAGAGTGGAGAGAAAAAGTGAAAGTTCGAGCTTCCGTTAAGAAAATTTGCCGTAACTGTAAAGTGATTAAGCGTAACGGGACTGTAAGGGTGATTTGCAAGGCTGAACCCCGACACAAACAACGGCAAGGTTAAGTTTGGCGGGGTGTTTTATTAGGCCTGCTTTTACGTACTGTGCCCTTATTTCATGCAGCTCTCGATGCTTACAAATAAAATTAGCTAAGGCAGCAATTATTTAGGTTATCAGTTAAATACTGAAACAAAGAAAACTTGGAGTGAGGTTATGGCACGTATTGCCGGGGTCAACATACCAGATAGCAAGCATATCGTGATTTCATTACGTTATGTATACGGCATTGGGCCGACGACGGCGCAAGCCATCTGTGAGAGGACTGGTATCACACCCTCCACAAAAACCATTGAGTTGAGCACAGAGCAGTTGGATGATGTTCGTGCCGAAGTTGCCAAATTGCCTATCGAAGGTGATTTGCGACGAGAAATTTCAATGAATATTAAGCGACTGATGGACCTGGGTTGTAACCGGGGTATTCGTCATCGCCGCTCTTTACCGGTAAGAGGGCAGCGTACTAAAACTAATGCAAGAACCCGCAAGGGACCACGTAAACCGATACGTAAATAGTAGTGAGAATTCTTCACTTCGTGCAAGTACGACTTGATCGGAGAACTTTAAGGAATAAATGGAATAACTTATGGTCAAACCAGCAACCAAGAAGAAAACGCGTAAAGCGGTTATTGATGGTATTGCATTCGTGCATGCATCATTCAATAACACCATCATTACGATAACAGATCGTCAAGGCAATGCGTTGAGTTGGGCGACTGCGGGTGGTTCCGGTTTCAGGGGTTCAAGAAAAAGTACGCCTTTCGCAGCTCAGGTTGCGGCAGAGAAAGCAGGAAAGTCAGCTATGGAGCTGTATGGATTGCAGAATCTTGATGTCAAGATTAATGGTCCAGGACCAGGTCGAGAGTCTGCAGTACGAGCACTTAATACCTGTGGGTTGAAAGTTAGTAACATTACTGATGTAACCCCGATTCCACATAATGGCTGTAGGCCACCAAAGAAGCGACGTGTATAACAGTTATTACAAAGATTCAATAACTGATTGGAAAGATAATAAGTAACTTATCTACTTGATAAGAGCATAGGAGATAAATTATGGCCCGTTACTTAGGCCCTAAATGCAAGCTAGCCCGGCGTGAAGGAACGGATTTGTTCCTCAAGAGCGGGGTTCGTCCGATTGAAAGTAAATGCAAGTCAGAAACTATTCCTGGACAACATGGTCAGAGACGAGGCCGTTTGTCAGACTATGGTGTGCAACTCCGTGAGAAACAAAAAGTTCGTCGCACTTACGGTGTGCTCGAGCGTCAATTTCGCGGTTATTACAAAGAAGCTGCCCGTTTGAAAGGCGCAACAGGTGAGAATTTATTGCAATTGCTCGAATGCCGTTTGGATAATGTGGTATATCGAATGGGATTTGGGTCAACAAGAGCGGAGTCACGTCAGTTGGTTTCTCATAAATCCCTCACAGTCAATGGTGAAGTGGTAAATATACCATCCTATCGAATTGCTGAAGGGGATATTGTTGCTGTGCGCCAGAAGGCGAAAGAACAGCTGCGCATTAAGTCAGCGTTGGAACTGGCTGGACAACGCAATTCAATCGATTGGGTAAATGTTAATCAGAGCAAACTGGAAGGGGAGTTTACGCGCAAACCGGCGCGTGAAGAATTGCCATCTGAGATTAATGAAAACCTAATCGTAGAGCTTTATTCCAAGTAGTGACTGAATCACACAAAGGGTAGATTAAATGCAGATTTCTTTATCAGACTTTCTTACACCACAATTAATACAAGTCGATGAATACGATAAATGTCATTCAAAAGTGGTCCTTGAGCCGTTAGAGCGAGGCTTTGGGCATACGCTTGGCAATGCATTACGCCGAATTTTACTATCTTCTATGCCTGGTTGTGCAATAGAGGAAGTTGAGATAGACGGTGTTGTCCACGAGTACAGCACCATCGAAGGAGTTCGTGAAGATGTAATTGAGATACTTCTCAACTTGAAGGGCGTGGCTATTGTTATAAATGAAAAGGACGAAGTAGTTCTGACCTTATCTAAGAAGGGAAAAGGTGTAGTTACTGCAGGTGACCTTGCTGAAGATCATGATGTTGAGATAATCAATCCAGATCATGTAATTGCAAATTTAAACAGTAACGGAGCATTAAATATGCAACTTACTGTTCGCAAGGGTCGCGGATATGCATCGGCTGAGAGTCGGAGTAGTGGGGATGAGGAAACTCGAGCAGTTGGTAAATTATTGCTGGATGCTTCTTATAGCCCAGTAGTTCGAGTTTCTTATTCAGTAGAGAATGCGCGGGTGGAACAGCGAACAGACCTCGATAAATTAATCATTGACCTGGAAACAACTGGAGAGATTGAACCAGAGGAAGCGATTCGTCGTGCAGCGACTATTCTACAGCATCAGCTGGCAGTTTTCGTTGACTTGCAGAGCGAAATTATTGCTGAGCCTGAAGAGCATGAAGATGAAATCGATCCGGTGTTATTGCGTCCAGTTGATGACCTTGAATTAACCGTTCGATCTGCGAACTGCCTCAAGGCGGAAGATATTTACTATATCGGTGACTTAATTCAACGCACTGAAGTGGAATTGCTGAAGACTCCGAACCTGGGGAAGAAGTCTCTAACTGAAATTAAAGATATATTGGCCACGCGAGGTTTATCGCTTGGATTACGTTTAGACAATTGGCCGCCATCAAGTCTCAAGTCTGATGAGCGGGCTGCTTAGAAAATAGGATAGTAGATATGCGCCATCGACATAGTGGTCGCCAGCTAAATAGAAATAGTTCCCACAGGAAAGCCATGTTTCGTAACATGGCTACGTCTCTGGTAGAACATGAAATAATTAAGACGACTCTAATCAAAGCCAAAGAATTGAGGAGCGTAGCAGAGCCGTTGATTACGCTGGCTAAACAAGACAGCGTGGCCAATCGACGACTGGCTTTCAATCGCACTCGGAGCAAAGAAACAGTGGGTAAGCTTTTTGGGGAATTAGGGCCTCGCTATGCTGATCGGCCTGGTGGTTATATCCGCATTCTAAAGTGCGGGTTACGCTCGGGCGATAAGGCACCAATGGCCTATGTGGAGTTGGTAGATCGGCCGCGTGTCGAAGATTCTGTAGAGGAAGAGGAATCGTAAAAGTCAAAACTTCGATTGGTTGCAAGTGATATTGAAAAAGCCGAGTTTAACTTGGCTTTTTTGTGTCGATTTATTGGGTATTTACGCGCCTTCGTATCCAGATACTGCTGACGTTATAGAAATAATCTTGTTGGATAACATAGTCATCAAATTTTAACGGAAAATCAAAATGATAAATTCTTTTCACCCACCAATTCGAACCTTGATGGGCCCTGGCCCATCGGATGTAAGCCCGCGCGTATTAGAAGCACTTTCCAGACCTACAATTGGTCATTTGGACCCTGCCTTTATCGAAATGATGGACGAGGTGAAGGAGTTACTACAGTTTGCATTTCAAACCTCAAATGAGCTGACACTCCCAGTATCGGCCCCAGGTTCTGCTGGAATGGAAACGGTTTTCGCTAATTTGCTGGAGGTGGGAGATAAAGTAATAACTTGTCAGAATGGCGTGTTTGGTGGGCGTATGAAGGAGAATATTGAACGTTGCGGTGCTACTGCCATAATGGTTGAAGATGAATGGGGTGCACCGGTCGATCTAGATAAGGTTGAGCAAGCATTGGCAGAAAATCCCGACGCAAAAGCCCTAGCTTTCGTGCATGCCGAAACCTCAACCGGCGTGCGCAGTGATGCTGAAGCGCTGTGTGGATTGGCTCAAAAATATGATGTTATCAGCATCGTGGATTCGGTAACTTCTCTTGCAGGTATCGAAGTGGATGTCGATGGCTGGGGAATTGATGCCGTATATTCTGGCACCCAAAAATGCCTGTCCTGTATTCCAGGCTTATCCCCGGTAAGCTTTTCACCCCGTGCAGCAGATGTAGTCAAAAACAGAAAGACTAGGGTGCAAAGTTGGTTTCTTGATTTGAACCTGGTCATGGGGTACTGGGGCACCGATGGCAAGCGATCCTATCATCATACGGCACCGGTAAACTCACTTTACGCCTTGCATGAGTCTCTGGTTATACTGAAAGAAGAAGGGTTGAACCAGTCTTGGGCGAGGCACGCCTTGAATCATCAGGCCTTTGTAGCAGGTATCGAGAAACTGGGCCTTTCATTTATCGTTGATGAAGCTTATCGCCTGCCTCAACTCAATGCGGTCACAATTCAAGGTGGGATAGATGAAGCAGCTGTCAGAAATCAGCTATTATCAAATTACAACCTCGAGATTGGCGCTGGTCTTGGCAGTTTGACTGGAAAGGTGTGGCGCATTGGTTTAATGGGTTTTGCCAGTAATAGAAAAAACGTCCTGTATTGCCTCTCATCATTAGCCAATGTGTTAGCTGGGATGGGAGCCAATGTTGATAGTCAGGGGGCGATATCAGCGGCTCTCGACACCTATACTCAAAGCTAGCCTGAACCTACCCACAACGGTATGTCGAAATGCTGGATGGATTGTGGTGCGCAATTCATTCAGGGTGAGTGTTAGGCGAACCTTCCGGGTTGGAACCAGGAAAAAAACTGATAAAAAGAAGCGGCCAGATACCAATATGCACCATCACATCAGCGGTGTTAAATATGTAGTTCCAGAATGGGATGTGCTGAATGTCAATAAAATCAATAACGCTGCCATACAGATGACGATCTAGGATGTTGCTGGCTCCTCCACCTACAATGAAACCGAAACAGATAAACTCATAGCGATTTATTGCTTCACCTTTCCACAGATAAAGTGTCACACCTAATAGTAAGGTGATACTGATAAGGGTAAATACCCAACCCATACCCTGGAATAAACCAAACACACCACCGTAGTTTCTGATATGAGTAAAGTGAATAAAACTGCTGAACTCTACGGTAGTGTTTAACTCAATAGTGTTATTGACCAAGTAGCCGATGCCCTGAGATATCAGCAATATGCAAACTGCTATTGCCAGATAAAAAAACATAAATCGAGTTCTGTAATTCACCAGTAAGGTTTCCGTATCAAGTTCGTTTTAGTGAATGTTGTTTCAACTACAGCAATGCGAAAAATGCGCGCAGTCGAAGCGCATTGGCTCCAACGTCGCCGCCTCCAACTCGAGAGAGGGATCTTGCATCTACCAAAGTCTGTCCGCCCTCTTGCCGGATATCAATCACCACGTCATCCTTAAAGCGATACCAGAATGTGGTCGCAGTGGCTTCGATTCTGCCCTCTTGAGGTGTTTGTGCAACCAGTTCCCATCCCAATGAGTTGACCGCGCTCAACGCCCTGGCGAACACTTCATCCACACTGGCATTATAGCGCTGCGTTGTCAGGTCGGGGTAGGCCTCTTTGGTAAGCTCAGCCAGTCGCTCGGCCGTCATATTAGGTGAGCCACCGTACTCCACGGTATTGGGCGCATCGGAGCGCAGTGGTAACACGTCCACATACAACGGAGGCGATGATGTGTTGGTTGAAATATCGTGAATTGGTGGGTAATTAACCCCTTCAGGCGGGCGAAAGCCTTCAGGAATGTAATAGCCCAACCCAGCAGAAAGTGTACCAATCAGGGCAATCCCACTCAATTTCAGGCTGTTTTTTGTGGCTAATAACTGTCCGAGGATGAGTAGGCCAATTGCTATCACTAGGCAGACGATAGCCACCAGGTCCCCATAGTTATTGGCGATTCTTAATAAGTCAAAACCGCGCCTGAAATCCCAAACGCCTATCCAAATACCCGCCGCTGAACCAAGTGTAAGTAAGCCGATGCTAAGTCCTGCAATCAATGCAAGATAGCTGGCAATTTTCAAATAGAGCTCAATTTTATTCGTATTTTGCATGGTTTCCAGATCACTCATATTGGTTCCCTTTCACATCGGTTATAAATGGTTGGCTAATTTTGGCTTATACCAGCATAGAGCACAATACGACCTGTTCCGTCACCATTCAATTGCACAATGCTGTGAGCGCAATTGTGCATTTGCGGAGGTGCCCAGAGTTGACTCAGGTGACGTTGTTCATAGTGGCATAACAGGGATTTAATCAACGCGCCATGGCTCACAATAGCAATTTGATCTTCGCTGGAATCTGCAGCGATGTGTGTAATAGCGCCAAGCGCTCGATTTTGTAGATCGGTGAACGTCTCGGCACCGGTAACATTGAATAAATGTGGTGATTGCCAAAAGTGCTGATAAGACTCAGGATTACTTGTTGCAATTTCATCATAGAGGCTCCCTTCCCAGGAGCCGAGATTAATTTCTCGCAGTGAATCCATATACTCGATTTTAACCCCAGTCTGTGCAAAGGCCTGATCGGCTGTTTGGCGAGTGCGCAAACTGCTACTACAATATATTTTTCCATAGCTAATCTGGCTGATTTTTTCGCCCAGCTCTCGAGCTTGGCGTTTACCCAGTTTGGTTAATTGAGATTCGCTTTGCCCTTGTACCCGGCGTTCCTCGTTCCAGTCAGTCTGGCCGTGTCGAATTAAATGTATTTCCATGCCGCCTTATAAACTCCCCTATATAATAGCCTAGGACTAATTGACCCTGGTTCTATTAACCGCATCCAGCCAGCCTTTGTATCTGGCAGTTCTCCACGCCACATCCTGCTCCGGTTTGAATGACTGGCTTACACACCAAAGGTCAGAAATATCTTCAAGCGAACTGAACACGCCAGCATGAAGCCCCGCAACGTAGGCTGCACCCAGTGCAGTAGTTTCTGTGCTTGCAGGTCTATCCACCCGATGTCCCAGAATATCAGCGAGCTTTTGCATGACAAAATCATTTGCTGCCATGCCGCCATCGACACGCAAGCTTTCCGGTACGGCACCGTCCGCTGTGATGGCCTCTACCAGGTCTTTGGTTTGATAGCAAACTGAAAGCAGGGCGGCAGTGACTAGTTCGGCTATTCCTGTGTCTCTGGTCATACCGAAAATTGCTCCCCGGGCATCCGGATCCCAGTACGGCGCCCCAAGTCCGGTGAAGGCAGGCACTAAATAGACCGAAAGATCATCTTTGCATTGTCGTGCTAGCTCCTCCGACTCGGCTGCTGATTTAATTAGCTTCACTTCGTCTTTCAACCATTGCATCGTGGCGCCGGCCATAAAAATACTGCCTTCGACGGCGTAGCTGACTTCATTATTCAAGCGGAAGGCTACAGTGGTGAGTAGGCGATTCTTGGAGTAAATTGCTTCATGGCCAGTATTGAGTAACAAAAAGCAACCCGTTCCATAGGTACTTTTCGCCATACCTCGTGTGAAGCAGGCTTGCCCAAAGGCCGCTGACTGTTGATCACCAATAACTCCGGTTATGGGAATTGATGCTCCTAACAGATCTGCCTTGCTGCTACCAAAATCCGCACCGCAGTCCATCACTTGCGGAAGTACTGCTCTCGGTATATCGAACAGTTGTAAAAGCTCATCATCCCAACATTGGTCATGAATATTAAACAGCATGGTTCTTGAGGCATTGGTCGCATCGGTGTAATGACTTTTTCCATCACTCAGGCGCCACAGCAGAAAACTATCGATGGTGCCAAACGCCAACTCGCCGCGTTCTGCTCTGGTTCTCGCTCCTGGTACTTGATTTAGTATCCAGCTTAATTTGCTGGCTGAGAAGTAGGAATCCAGCAGTAAGCCTGTTTTCTGCTGAATCAGAGGTTCATGTCCTTGTTGTTTTAAACCTTCACAATATTTGCTGGTGCGCCGATCCTGCCAGACAATAGCATTATGGATTGCCTCGCCAGTTGTTCGGTCCCAGACAACAGTAGTTTCACGTTGATTGGTTATGCCAATGCAGGCAATTTCTGCGGCCTTTAGCTGTGACTCAACTAGTGCCGCTTGGCAACTAGCAAACGTTGTTTGCCAAATTTCCTCGGGATCGTGCTCTACCCAGCCGTTATATGGATAATGCTGAGAAAATTCGGCTTGACTCGAACCTAGGCGATTGCCAACTTCGTCGAAAACGATTGCTCTACTGCTGGTAGTTCCCTGATCGATCGCAAGAATGTGATTCTTCATATGGTTTTGCGCTTAAGTGACTGGTAGCTGGAGCGGCACCTCAATCATCCCCAGTTTACAGGGATTCCAGCAAGAGTCATGTTACACTATGTGCGAAAGTTCCCAAGCTGTTTTGCACTTTCTTTGCGATGTACTAACGTGACGGAGCCAGCCAAAAACCACTGGCGTATTCAGCTTAAAAATGGCACCACCGGCCAGATTCGCGAGTTAATAGCAAAGGCGATAGTAAATGCATCGGGTCCCTAGGTTGCTCACTTGGCTGATAAGTTCACTGGAGACCCAGTGAAGCATAAAGTGCGGTTGACCAAGTGCAGTCATATTGCAATATCTAAGTTTACCAAGCTCAAAACACTTTTCTGATGCAACATGCTGATGGCAGGGTGATATTTGTAATTCCTTATCAGGGCCTATTTACCTTGATTGGCACCACCGTGGAGCAGGTTAAAGATAGCCTCGATCAGATTGGTATATCGGAGCAGGAAATTGACTATTTGATCAATGTGACTAATCAGTATTTTAGGCAAGCTATTTCGCGCTCGGATATTGTGCACACATTCTCTGGGGTAAGACCACTAGTGGAAGAGGCAGGTAAAGCCATGAGCCAGGTTTCAGATGGTTTTAAATTGGAGTTTGAACCGACTAGTCTCCCATTCCTGTCAGCTTATGGTGGTAAGGTAACCACGTATCGATTGCTTGCTAAAAAAGCGCTAAATAAACTTACCCAGTATTTTCCCAAGGCAAATCAACCTTGGCCTAAAACGGTTCTCCTCCCCGGAGGTGACTTTGATTCCCGCGAGTTCCTTGCTCAGGAAATAACAGCGCGCTATGCCTGGTTTGGCACTTAACTTACTGATCGCTGGTGTGGTACATATGGCACGTTGGTATATAAAATTTTGGATAAGGCGAGTGAGCTGTCTGAATTGGGAGCTTGTTTCAGGCATGGACTATACCAGCGAGAAGTGAATTATCTATGTGAGCAGGAAGGGGCCTAGACCGCAGAGGATATCCTATGGCCCAGGTCTAAGCTTGGGCTTCTGTTTAGCGATGCTGAACGTGAGTTACTGAAAAACTATATGTGGCAAAAATAGGGTCAGTGTGAAAATACAAAAGTTTGATTGGTAATCATCCTAGAAACTACTGTATTTTTAAGCTGAACCCCAATTTTAAATTGGAATCACAGGAGTATTGTTTAATGTGTATTTTACGGCGACCCCTCTTCACCAAACTGGCAGTTCTGGTTTTAGCGCTCTTATTGAGTGCTGCAACATTGGCACAAGGTAGGGTCTATCCTGCTGCTAGAAGCGGTGGCAATTATATGCATGCCTTTTACTTTCCACCTTCTCCAAGTTCGACTCCCTGGGCTCCTGCCTGGTCACCGAAAGGCGATTGGATAGCTGTGGCCATGCAGGGAAGTATTTGGAAGGTGAATCCTGAAAACGGAGCGTCCTTTGAGTTGACTTATAATACCGCCTATCACTCCTCACCGGATTGGTCTCCCGATGGACGTTGGATAATCTATACCGCCGACTATAATCATCAGCGCATTCAATTGGAAATAGTTGATACGCTAACCGGTGAAAGCCATGCGTTGACCAATGATCAAGCCATATATACAGATCCCGTATTCTCGCCTGATGGAACCCAGGTAGCCTATGTCACTACCAACCCCAATGGTTATTTTAATGTGGTCATTCGCAATATTGCCAATGGGAACTGGACCGGTGAACCAGTAGCAGTCACGCTCGATCACAGCTTCCCCAGTGACCGACTTTATTTTGGTGAATGGGATATGCATATTACGCCGACTTGGTTTCCAGATGGGCAAGAGTTGTTGCTGGTATCCAATCGGGATATACCGCTGGGATCAGGCAATGTACTTAGAGTACCCGCGCGAGCGAATGGTATCCAAAGTGCGGTCACTGTACTGGCTGAACAATCGCTGTATAGAACAAGACCTCATGTTTCCATTGATGGCAAGCGATTTGTCTATTCCTCAACTCGAGGTGCGGCGGATCAGTTCAACAACCTCTATGTACAACCAACCACCGGCGGCGAGCCCTACAAGATTACATTTTTTGAGCACGATGCTTTTCACCCGCGTTGGTCGCCCAGTGGTGAATGGATTGCCTTCATATCCAATGAGCCTGGTGTGTCCCAACTGATGCTGTTGGAGACCTATGGTGGAGAGTTGAAAACCATCAATATTAACGAGCAGCACTTTAAGCGAGAGACCGGCATCTTGAAGGTTCGAGTGCTGGATGCTGAAGACAATTCGACGACTCATAGCCGAATACATTTGTCAGCTGCAGACGGAAAGTTTTATGCCCCCAACGAGTCCTATGCGCGAGCCGGCGGTCGTGGCGATCAGGTGTTTCACACCCCAGGATTGTTGGAGCTAAGGTTGCCTGTGGGAGAGACCACTCTTAATGTGGTTAAAGGATTTGAGTATTACCCACAGACAGTTTCTGTTGAGATAACGAGCGACTCGGTTTCCAGTTTGACGGTGTCTCTGGAGCGCATGGAGGACATGGCGGCAAAGGGGTGGTACAACGCATCTACACATGTGCATTCCAATTATGGCGGCAACCTACATAACACGCTGGAAAATCTGGTGATGATGTCGCGGGCTGAAGACCAGGACTTAGTGCTGGAGCAAGTGGCTAACAAGGATAATCGCATTCTGGATTATCAGTATTTTATACCAGGTGGTGGTGCCCATCCCCTATCCAGTGAAGATCAAATTGTTGTGGTCGGGCAGGAATTCAGGCCACCATTTTACGGCCATGTTTTTATGTTTGGCTTGCGCGATCATCTGATTTCGCCGTTTGTTACTGGTTACGAAGGCACTGCTATTGAAAGCCTATATCCCAGTAATACCGATATGTTTATCAAAGCGAAGCAACAGGGGGCTACCACCGGTTATGTTCATGCATTCGGTGGTGAAAATGATCCGCTGCAGGGGAACCTCGGTGGCGGTAAGGGGTTTATGGTAGATGCGGCGCTTGGCACTACCGATGCGTTGGAATGGTCTGATGCCAGTACCTCAGGTTTCTACCCTCTGTACGCCGCCTGGAATAATGGATTACATGTCACTGCAACCGGTGGTGAGGATTCGATTAGTTCATTGCACCGCAGTAAACTGGTTGGCTCGGTGCGTACCTATGTCTATACCGGTAATCAGGGCTTGAATATGGAAGCTTGGTTTGAGGGCCTGCGCAAGGGTAGGGCGTTTGTCTCATCCGGCCCTTTGCTGGAAATGCAAATTGGCGATGCGCTGCCTGGAGATACAGTGGAATTGCCTGCTGGTGGTGGATTGGTAACATTGACCGGGCGACTGAGATCGGTAACTGAATTAAGTGAAGTGCTATTAGTTTGCAATGGCCAAACTATCGAGATTTTTCCCTTGCGCAGAAATCGAAATAGTCTAGATATCAACTATGAGTTAGAAATAACAAACAGCGGCTGGTGTCATTTACGAACGGAAGGCGAGGGTAGTGATCGTTTTCCTTATGATGTGGCCTATACCCAAGCTTTAACCAACCCGATTTGGTTTCAAGTTGGTGATGAAATTATGCGAAACCGCCAGGCGGCCGAATACGGTATTGCCTGGATCGATAAGCTCCAACAATTAGCGGATGCCTGGCCGGGATGGCGTTCCGAAACAGAAAAAGCCCATGTGTTTGGTCAATTTGAAGAGGCGCGCCAGGTGTATCGTCAGAATTTGTAGTAGCAGTTTAGCTCTAGCCCTAATCAAGGAAGCATTCGATTATTGACGTAAACTGGTAGAAGTTTGCTTTTTGAGCCAGTATGTAAGAATTAGCTGGGCGATTGGGGTCGATGCGCGTGTTGGCGTAGGCTGCCAAAGTTCTTGCTCCTAATCCGACTACCAGAACTTGGAACTGGCGGTTTTAATCGGTGCGAGCCGGTTAGTATCTGATGGAAAGTCCGATTCCTGTCTCGGGCCAGCAATAGGTGGTTGGCCAGGTGGGGTATTCCGGAAGCTGGTCGCCGTGCCAGAGCGAACGCCGATGCCCAAATATTCCGATATCCCTTTCCTTGATCGGGAGCGGACCATAGAAGTTGCGGTTCTGCTCTACCGTGCGGCACTCGGATTCGATGACCAGCCATACTAAATTACGCCTTGGTTATCGTTTTAGCTGGATAAGGTATCGGCCAACGCCATGCTTCTGGCAATCCATTGCTGCTTGATTTGCACAGATTGCCCGACAAGTGTGGAATGGAGCTTGTGCGCGATTCTTATTCTGGTTTTACCGTGTTCTTTGAGGAATTGAATCGTTACTTTACTTTCGCATTTGGGGTCATCTGAGTTCTGCCAGCTGAATACGAGTCGATTCGGGCGGTTTATTTCCAAATATTCACCGCTGTATTCAACCTCATTGCTTCCGCGCAGCACCGTGTAGGAAAACCGCCCACCTGGCTTCACTTCATTCTCAAGTTTAACGATAGTTTCTTTCTGAATGGCCGGGCCAAACATCCAGTTGCCAACGAAGGTTGGAATGAGCCAATGGTCAAATACTTTTTCAGCTGGCGCGGCAATAGTTTTGGCCACTGTAATTGCTTTCGTTCTCGGAGACCGCAGTCCGTCGGTTTGGAACATCGAAAGCTGCTGGTTTTTGAAAGGGGTCGTGGCCATGGTGTTAATTGCTTGTTAGGTATGGATTTACGGGTAGTAAATGAGCCGGTAATTCCGGGCGCCGTGAGGATGCTTTTTGCCCATAATTCAGTACAAGATAATCGAGTATAGGACTCAGAATATCTGGGTTCAACTGCTCCAGCCCTTGATTTTTTTGCATCCAGTTTATTCTACTTTGCCAAACCTCACGATTACCCGAATTTTGCGAAATAATCCGGGCGCTATGACAACGAGTACAAGTCTGCACAACCATCTGCCAACCATCAGCAGTGATCAACCCTGTACTGGTATCTATCTGCTGGGTTTGTGCGTTCGAACTCAACGATAAGATTGAAGCAGCAAAAACCGCTGCGCCAAGCAGATTCATTGGTGATTGTAGTTTTTTTAAAACCTCGTACATCTGCTTACACAACCTGCACTGCAATTCGATGACAGGCGTTGTTGAGATACCCCCTAGGATTCCACCCTGGCACCATCATGGGCTGAGATCTACCCTTATTATCCATGGCTCGAATCCAGATTTCATAATAACCGATTTCTCGGAATTGAATCCAGCTGTCCCAATTCTGCCAGGCTAGCCGATTCGTTGCTGGATTTACTGATGTAGGTAGCCATGTGGTGCCAAAATCAATTGAGATAAACACACCACTAACCTGATCATCCCCAGCCCAAGCATGGCCTCTCACTATCAATCTTTGCCGCAGATCGTGGCTGATTCCGGATTCTGGAAAAGTGACCAAAGATTTAATTGGCATAGACTCAATAATGCGCATGTCTTCATTAGGTACCCGGCTACCAGGCGCAACCTGAATTCGTGGTACAGAGTAGGAAGGTGCCGCCATGCGTGCGCCGTCGTGAACCTGGTTGCGCACCACAATACGATTCATCCATTTCCCGGAAACGGACCCGGGCCAACCTGCACAAATCATTCGGAGCGGATAGCCATTCTGTAAAGGGATTGGCTCACCATTCATCTTAAAGGCAATTAAAGATTCAAATTCGAGGGCTTTCGATATAGGAACACCACGGGATATAGGTGTCAAAGATGAATCCCCGCTGACGTGAGTGTCAGCACCGAAGTAGCCTATATATAGCGCATCATCCATTACCCCGCAGTAATTTAGAACATCCCTTAGGCGGACACCAGTAAAACTTGGGCAACCGACAGCACCCGTGGTCCATTGGTTACCACTTGCCGCTGGGATAAACTCGCTGCGCCCGTTGCCACCACACTCAAGTTGAAGTTGTAAGGTGACTGTCTCAAAACGTTGTTTTAGATCGGTGATGGTGAAATTATCAGGACGCAGGCAGGATTCACCGCTTATTTCGAGTTGCCACGTATCGGGGTTGATATTTTCAGGAGGAATGCCGTTGTTGCGAACAAACATGTACCTATTTGGGGTTATCTCATCATCGAGGAGGTGAGCCGGGGTTTCTGCGTTTAGCGGCCTGTCATTAAGGACAATTAGTCCGTCTTTTCCTGGTATATCAATAGCCGAGTTTTCCGCCGCGAAGGCAGCGGGGATGAGCCCCGCTGGCATGTATCGGGCAAATGGGATAGTTGCACCTAAGGCTGTCGAAATCGCTAGCAATCCGCTGTTCTTTAGAAATCCGCGCCGGCTTAACGCGCTGGACTTTCGTCCCCACAGTAGTTTATCTGCAGCAATTGGATCTTTGCTATACAGCGCATTTATTCTAGGCTTCGAATTGATTTTCATTATTGCTTAATCCTGAAGTTTATATGGTGATAGATGTACCTTTTTAAAATTGCATTAATGCGAAGGATTCACTGTGGCTGTTACTTCGCCTTTGACGCCTGAATAAAAGCCGCTCAGTGTTCTATACCCATCGATGCTCTTGATTATATTAGCCGAACCTCTATGCCCCAATTTTCTACCTGTAATACCAGTTTGGACTCGCGGGTGATATCGATACCCTCTGCGACAGGGTCTGCGTGGCTGGCAAAAACCAATACTGCCATGGCCATGTCAACTCGAGCAGGTAAGGGGATATTCTCTAGCTTAGTCCCGGCTACCACCTGAAGAGAGATTACGTCGATTCTATTACCGAAGCGAATTTTTTCCTGTTCACGACTTGATATCCAGTCAAACTGCTCGAAGGGGAGTTGGTTTAATACACTTACTTCATAAACGAAAACGATATCAACTTCCGCAGTAAAGTCTTCTTCTAGATTTTCTGCACCCACCAAGGAAATTTGTACGGGTTGGCCAAACACGCTTTCCAGTGCGAACGTCATCAGAAACGTACAGAATATAGCGGTGTAAGTTGTTGTTTTTGAGGTTCTCATCGAATCTTTTAGACTCCACGTTAATTATGCGCTCAGACCAATGCCTCGAGCCATCAAACTTGCCAACACGGAAATAACAGCCAGCAGAGCTAATTTGAGTCTCACGCATAGAATTATCAGCCCAGGGACATCGATAGAATTAGATTCCAAACTTTGGTTCTTTAAGAAAAATATCCCAGAAATTATCGAGAGTAAAGCCAGCAATGCAAACAGCCCTAGTTTGGCATGAAAAACCAAATTAAGAGTATATAAATCACTGGGTTTACCTACCCACAGCCAGAGTGTCAAACCAAATACGAAAACCAATAAAAGTCCAATGACATGAACTGTGCTGATTTTGGCCAGATTTTGTATATCTTCGCGCGTAATGGTGCGCTTAATTGCCATATTCTGAATTAGAATGGTCCCAGCCAAGGTAAAGACGGCCAGGTAATGTAAGTAACGCACCGCAATATCTATCATAGTGAAACCGGATTATTCGCGATGGATATGAAAATTGGAACCATTAAGCATCAACTCATAGTACAAGAAAATCAGAGGGCTGTTCAATAATTATCCCTCAATTAGATTTTTCCTGTTATGCTTCAGCCACTTAACTTCAGCAGTGCCAACAACACTAAGACATTTGGTGGAGACATAATGAGCATCGATCAAATCATGCCAGCCCCTTCCCATTCAGATGATGTTAACCATAAGCAAAGTATGCGCAAAGTCGCGCTAACCGCGTTAGCGGGTACCAGTATAGAGTGGTATGACTTTTTTATTTACGCCACGGCAGCAGCGCTGGTTTTTCCTTCGGTATTTTTTTCCAGTAGCTCGGAAACCGTGGCGCTGATACTTTCCTTTGGTACTTTTGCTTTCGGATTTATCGCTCGTCCTGTGGGGGGTATTTTGTTTGGGCACTTCGGTGATCGGGTCGGGCGCAAGAAAACACTCGTGATTGCACTTGTGTTGATGGGTGTGGCCTCAACCTTAATCGGCTTACTTCCCACTTACTCCACAATAGGTATTGCGGCGCCGATCTTACTGAGTGTTTTGCGATTTACTCAGGGTCTTGCTATTGGAGGTCAGTGGGGTGGCGCCATGTTATTGGTAACTGAAAATGCACCCGCTGATAGACGTGGTTATTATGGTGCTTTTGCTCAAGCTGGAGCACCTGTTGGTGTTATCCTCGCGAATCTTGCTTTCCTTATAATAAGCCGTCTGGTGTCCGAAGAATTTTTTCTTGAATGGGGGTGGCGGATACCTTTTCTTTCCAGTGTTCTGCTAATTGGCATTAGCATCTACGTACAGGTAAATCTGGAGGACACTCCGGCATTTAAAGAGCTTAAGGCATACAAAGCGGAACACAGTGAAGCTGCCACAACAGCTGTCATCACTCGGTCCCCTGTTTTGGAAGCAATCCGCAAATATCCCAAGCGTATCATGCTAGCAGCAGGTGCATTTTTATCGATACAAGTGTCATTTTATATATTGATAGCTTTTGTGATTGCCTATGGGGGTAGTGCTGAGTTGGGTTTGACACGTGATACTGTTTTGGTAGCGATACTAATCGGCTCGGCCCTGCAGGTTGTATCCCAGTTTTGGGCGGCTACCTATTCAGATAAAAATGGGAGGCGGGGTGTTTTTATGCTGGGGGCGGTGTTAGTTGGTGTTTGGGCCTTTGCTATTTTTCCTTTAATCGACACTGGCAACTTCTTGCTAGTTACGCTGGGAATTAGTGGTGGGCTAGTCTTTTTGGGTATGATGTATGGCCCGCAAGCGGCTTTTTTTACCGAGTTATTTTCTACCGATGTGCGTTATTCAGGTGCTTCGCTTGGTTACCAGATTGGTGCCATTCTAGGGGGTGCTTTTGCCCCAACCATCGCGACTATTTTGTGGACCCAATATTCGATTGTTTGGGTGTCGGTCTATATAGCTTTTGCATCACTTCTGTCATTGATCTGCGTTGCAATGCTGACCGAGACATATCAGGAAAAACTACACGAAGTTAAATAGGCGGCTAGCCTATTATCGCTTTCTCAGCAATAATCTCACTGCTTGCTCTCCGCTTGTTGTATTGCCATCCGTTGTCCCGGAGTCTCCATTTTCGCTAACCTACGACGCTGCAGCTGGAGGCGGGTTATCAAATTGGTAGTTAGGAGTTGATCCAGCTATTGTCCATTCCTCATCGTTCATTTCTGCTTCGATGTCTGCGAACAGAGGCGTGGACAGATAGCGTTCACCCGTGTCTGGCAACATGCAAAGAATGGTTGACCCGGGTTCGGCTGATTCTGCTACTTGCAATGCCCCGGCAAACGTAGCGCCACCGGAAATACCGCAAAAGATGCCTTCCTGCTGCGCTAAAGCTTGGGAACACCGCAGTGCTTCGGCCCCAGCTACTGGCATTAACTGGTTAATATGCTTTCGATTTACAGCTTGATCGAGCAGACCTGGAATAAAATCGGGTGTCCAGCCCTGCATGGGATGGGGTTTGAAGCTGGGGTGGCTAACCACAGGACCATTATTCTCCGCTTTGGGTTGGGCTACGCCACTACCTAGCAGTTGTGCATTTTCTGGCTCACAGACGATAATTTTTGTTTTAGGGCGTTCCACCTTCAATACTCTGGCGACTCCGTTCAAAGTTCCACCGGTTCCAAATCCGGTGATCCAGTAATCTAAATTTTCGCCTTCGAAATCACGCAATATCTCTTGCGCTGTGGTGCGCTCGTGCATAGCTGCATTGGCTTCATTTTCAAATTGTCGGGTTAAAAACCAACCGTGGGCCTCAGCAAGCTCGGTGGCTTTGGCTAGCATGCCGGTGCCTTTCAGCGCAGCTGGTGTCAGAACAACTTTGGCACCAAGAAACCGTATGAGTCTACGTCGTTCCACGCTAAAGCTCTCCGCCATGACGATTACAAGTGGATAGCCCTTCTGGGCGCATACCATGGCCAGTCCAATGCCGGTATTGCCACTAGTCGCCTCTACCACTGTTTGTCCTGGTTTCAACAAGCCTTTTTCTTCGGCGTCTTCAATGACGCCTAGAGCCAGCCTATCTTTGACAGAACCGGCTGGATTGAAAGCCTCCACCTTGACATATAGGTTAATTCCTTCCGGAGCCAGTCGATTAATTTTTATAACGGGTGTGTTGCCAATAGTGCCAAGAATATTGTCATATTTGTTTTTCATTGGACCTATCCTTCTATTGATATGTGCTTAAAGTGCATTATTGTAGCCCTAATGATCAGCTAAGGTAACCAGAAAAGCCTATGGGTATGGGGCCGTGGATCAATATTAAATACATTTGAGTATAAATCGCCAGATTGCCCCGGTGGGGTAGATGCGGGCACTAAAATAGTCGATGATCTGACCCGGCGGGCGTCTTGCGCGCTGCCTGATGCATTAAGATGGGAGGATAGAAGTTTGCGGATAAAAGATTGCAATAACACAGCCGATTTTCGTAGATTGGCCAAGAAAAGACTTCCGGCACCTTTGTTTCATTATATTGATGGTGGTGCTGATGACGAGGTCACCCTACGGCGTAACACGGAAGCATTCAATACGGTTGGCTTGATCCCAAATGTGCTGGCAGACCTGTCGTCAATGGATCTGAGTACTACTGTGTTAGGTCAGAAAATTGATTGGCCGGTATTCTGTTCGCCAACTGGGATGACACGGTTATTTCACCACCACGGTGAAAGAGCGGTTTGTCGAGCGGCCCACAATGCCAACACGATGTATAGCTTATCTACTCTCTCCACAGTCAGTATAGAAGAAATAGCGGCACTGACTCCGGGCCCCAAGTGTTTTCAGCTTTATATACACAAGGACCGGGCGTTAAGCTACGATTTTATTCAGCGTTGCAAAGAGACTAAATTTTCAGCCCTCTGTCTCACAGTGGATACTCTGGTGGCGGGCAATCGCGAGCGTGATTTGGTAACTGGCATGGTAATGCCACCCAAACTTACTCTTAAAAGTATGCTGAGCTTTATGCTTCATCCGAATTGGGGACTGAACTATCTTACCTCGGAAAAATTTCAACTTGCGAATGTTGCCAGCCAAATCTCTGACGGTACGGGCAAACTCACTTCAGTTATCGATTACATCAATAGTCAGTTTGATCGCTCCATCACTTGGAAAGATGCCGAGATGGCTGTTCAAGCTTGGGGGGGGGCTTTTGCCATTAAAGGGGTTATGTCTGTGGAGGATGCGAAACGTGCAGTGGATATCGGAGCCAGCGCTATTATGATTTCCAACCATGGTGGTCGCCAACTGGATGGCTCTACAGCACCGTTCGACCAGCTTCCTGCAATCGTTGATGCGGTGGGGGGCAAGATTGAAGTAATTCTAGATGGCGGAGTACGTCGCGGCACCCATGTACTCAAAGCGTTGGCAATGGGGGCTAAAGCCTGCATGATTGGTCGAGGCTATCTCTACGCACTGGCAGCGGGTGGGCAACCAGCAGTAGAGCAGGCGTTAGCAAAACTACGGGAAGAAATAAAACGGGATATGATTTTGATGGGATGCTCTAGCTTAAAGGAGCTAAATCGGTCGAAGCTCCATTTTGATTGAGTGGTTGTATCATGCATTCTGTTACTTTTTCTGGAAAATGAATAACCAGACTACCCGTATTCAGTTTGTACCTTCGGGCTGCCACAATGGGGATGTTAATGACTGGAGTTTGTGGTAAACCTGCAATAAGGGTCATAGCAACTCGCTTAATTTTTAGTTGCACTACCATTCCACTCTTATTATTGTGACGGATCAAAGATAGGTAGTAGCTTTTGATTTTCCATTCATGCGCATCAATCAGCATGTCCCCAGAGGCCGTGCTAACAAGGTTCATAAAATGATGAATAGAGTATTTTTTGTAGTATTAGTTTGCCTGACAGCCAGCTCATGCGGCTCGTCCGGGATTAACTATAATAATATGAGTGATGAGGAGATCGCCGTCTACAACCAAACTGTACCGCTGATGGATTCAGTTGTTTGTGCTGAAAGTGGTAACACTTCGAGCCGTATAAAAAGACGACGCTGTAGAACAGTGGTTGAAATTATGCGCGGCGACGGTGATGTTGCAGATATTACCACCGTTCATGTAAATAACTAGGGCAGCTCTGAATAATGGCCTCAGGTGATGCAGAGGTCGTATGCCGTTATTCAATGGGGCCCTAGCCCCATCAAGGATTGTGCGAATTAACGCTGAAACAAATAAGAGAACTTGACGAACAATTGATCGCCGTCTCGCTTAAGATCGTTGACGGTGATGACTTCTCTTTCGCCCTCCATTTCTACAATATCGAAGTTGCTCTGATTGCTATTGTAGCCAACATAAAATGCTGACCATGGGTTGATAACGTAACGCATTAGTAAGTCAAAATTTAGATTCTTGTCATCAGTCAATATCGAAGCAGGTCCGGCATCGGTTTCTTCGTACTGTGCGATAAAGCGCAAAGACAGTTCTTTGGTAAACTGATAGTTCCAGTTGCTACGAATAATTTTGTTATTGAAAATCTTAGTGCCGCTGCCTCGGGTTTCAAGTTGGGTAAGCAGGTAGGTGTTGGCAACACGCAATCGGTCAAAAGGCCGCCACAACAAATCGACATCGGTTCGACTGGTATCTGCCACAGTTGGCAGACTG